>Ga0209611_10000021_pt1 | contig 149166 bp, 112 predicted proteins | sample S1TSphgellanicum_3_FD_187693 | JGI IMG/M metagenome (GOLD analysis project Ga0209611, IMG submission 187693) | Host-associated microbial communities from peat moss isolated from Minnesota, USA - S1T2_Fc - Sphagnum magellanicum MG (SPAdes) (version 2) | ecosystem: Host-associated > Plants >... | reverse complement strand
TTGTTTTTTGGTTTATTTTTTTTTTTTTTTTTTGGATTCTAATTCTTGTTTTGAAATTCATCTTAGTTTAGATTTGATTATTTACTAACTAGAAAAAAAACCAATGATCAATCGCCATTTAACTTAAATTCCATCCAACCCATGTTACTTTTTCAAAAAAAAAAACCATTTTTCAATTTTGGCTCCACGCATAAATAAAATCAGGGATGTTGTTTTAGTTCTAATTTTTATTAATTAGACATGGTGGTTTTTTGTTTTTACACACCAAAAATGGTACCCACCTTGACAATGGTCACCATTAAACCATTCCCAAACTAAAACAAGATAATAAAATGAAGATAACTTTGGAACCTAAAAAATTTTAAATGGAAGAAGTTACATGGTCTTTCATAGCTTTTACATGTTTAATTCATGTTGGGACTTTTAAAAATTGATGAGAAGTTCAAAGTGTGACAAGAAGTTTGGTGTCATGTACATCTATGCCATGAAGCTCTAGTTATTTTGGAAATTACTTTTAAATGTTGAAAATATTAAAATTGATGATGGCTTCAAAGTGTGAGATTATTGAAGGTCTCTTTGGAGTTTTGGTGTTGAATACCTTTATCAATTCTAGCCTTGGATGGATTGCCTCTTTCATCTTATATATGTATATTCATACCTAATTTGAAATCCAATTGGCTATTGAAATGATTTAATATTCATGACCAATTCCAAATGTGAATGAATAACTTGGATTGCATTATTACTTTGGGCCTTTAGTCTCCTTGAATTGATTAAATTGACTGAAATTTATATCTACTAAATAATTGGCATGATGTTTTTAGGTGGTTTAATAAATTTTTATTTATTTATGGTCAAATATTTATTTCTTTTGTTGATTAGTCATTTTATTTTGAGCCTGTTTAATTTAATCCATCAAGAAAAAAAAGAGTATTTAAACAATATGTCTAAATAGAATTAATTTACTATTTGATTTTAAGAAGCAAACAACAACCTAGGTTCATTTATCTACCTTAGTCCTTAACCTTTTAAAGCTTTAAATTTCAACACGTCTCCATGATACCTACTTTGCATCAATTTAATTAGTTGTTTTGAATTTTGAACATGATAACTATGTTTTGCATTACTTATGGGTCTGAGTTTTTAGGCTTTCATAGTTTTCATAATGCACGATTATGTTTTATTTCTTATTGTTGTAAGGTGTCCAAAAAGTTTGTCACAAGCCCATGTGTAGTAGCTCCAAATGTTGGGATTGTGATAGGGATCCAAGGCCTTTCAAACAATATGCCACAATGGTCACAAGGTGGAGGACAACCTTGGTTACAAGTTGGGTCACAATAATGGCCACAAATTGGACCATATTCACGATTGGGGTACCAAAAAGGAATGACTTATACTTAAAGGACTACAAAAGACAATTTTGGATTTTTGTTTATTTTACGTTATTATAATTATAATAAATTATTGTATGCCAGTAAATAAAAGGATGTCTTGTTAAATCAATAAAAATATTTAGAAATAATTTGGAAACCATGTAAATGTCATTTTGAGTCCTATAAACTAACCATATCAAATGTCTAAACTACACTTTTAAAAAAAAGGAATAAAAAGGAATACATAAAATCATACAATTGATTTCAAAGTTTTTGTACAACAAAAACATGCCCCCTTCTATGAAAGTACATGTTCATTATATGAATTTGATTAAAAACCAAATTATACAAAAATTTCAAAGTTTAAAATTTTTGAAGGAAAGGGCTACAATGAAAAAAACTTTTAAAAAAAAACATTTGACAAAAAAATTATGTTCAATGGGTTCAAAATCTAGCTAGAGGTGTAGGTCACATGTGCAAGAAATAATCTTGCCAAAAAACATTTTTGGTTATCCATGGAATTTATGGGAATTTATATGTTTCTAGCTATAAAACAAAATATTCATACACAATTATGTATGAATGTGAAAACTCACCACCATCGCATGAATTATTTAAAATTGGACTATTCAAAAAAATTCACTTCAATTTGTTTCAAATAAATGTTATTTGAAAAAAATAACCGCATAAAAATCCTTTTTTCTTTTTTTGGAACCCCAATTGTGAATAAGCCCAAAAATGTTTAAATTACCAATGGGGTCATATGGGATATCCCTAATGGGGTAAACCAAGTAGAGTTGGTGGATTTAATTTGCCTCCATATAGTAAAATTGGGGCACAAATGGTGGACAAATTATGTTTATTATGCCTCCCAAATGTAATCAAGGTGTAAATGGTGGATTATCCATGTCTAATAACATATCCGCAACGAAGTTGGGGTGATGGACAATGGGGAGTTGGGGTGGGTGGTTGGAATGCAGTATAAAGCATAACACCAAATATGGCACTTCTAAGGCCATAAATAAGTGGTTATTCATACCTTAATTTTATGCACAATTTTGAATGCCTTTTCCTACAAAGCCTTGTTGGCATGCTTAAAATTGCCATGCTTCCAACCTTGGTTTTTGAAGCCCAGATTTAGTGAAAGAGATTTTTTTTCTTAGCCTTGGTTTTTTTTACTCCCAAACATAGTTCCTAGAGTATTTACAATGTTTCAAGGCCCATCACAATAACTTGTGTCAACCACAACCATTGTACCACCACCTAACAACCTTACTTGCCTTTAGTTGGAATTAGTAACTAAGGCTCAAAAACATGGATTTTTTTTAATGTGGAGGCAACATAACAAATGGTAAAAGGCTTGAAACCCCCCGTGGTTGAAGTGAGTGTAAGAAGGAAGATTGATGGTGCATGTAGGGGCACAAATTCATGGGATGATGCATTGAAGTCAATAACACCTTGTGTGTTTGATGTGCTTAGTGTGCATGTTAGGGATTAAAAATCTATTAACATGGTAAACCTTTGTGAACGAATGGACAATTGATATGAATATTTGAACAACTAATTATTTGTCAAGGGATTTGAAGATAATGTTTGTCGCTTTTTGAAAGGAGAGTGAAGATATGAAAAATGTTTAATAATTGGAATGTGTTGCCATCAATGGTACCTTGCACATTAGGTAGATTGCACCAATTTTTAAACTTTTTAATTATAGTTGCCATTGTCCTTCCTCGAGGCCAAGTGATTAAATCCTTGTATGTAAAATTGATTGCATAAACAAATTCATGCAAAATGAAATAGATTGTTGGCTTCCCTATGGCAAAAAAATTGATTATAGGCAAAAAAATTGGCACCTTAAATTCAAGTGACGTAGGAGCCAATTTATATGGGCTCTTCTGCAAAAAGTTTCATATGTCGCTTCTACACAACCATTTCAGTCATATGGTTGTCCTTGGACCATTCCAAAGACAATTAAACAATAATTACCTCATTTTCAAGCCTACCTATTTCATAACTACTTCATAATTTTTTCTTTATAGCCTCCAATCACAATCGAGGTGCCCCAAAAGGATTGTCACACGCCAAGGATTATAATTCACAATATTCAAATATGAACTATTTTTTCTTTTCATATTGGATTTAAAATTCAAGATTCCCAATGAGTTTTATGAGTTGTAATAAACAAAATGACAATTAAAATGAAAAATTTGGTGCACAATTTAATGTCCTTAAGATTTCTAGAAAATCAATGTAGTATTTGGTCACAACATTTGTAACATGATATCGGAATCAAAAGGAATAGTATACTTATGCCAAATAGCACCAAATTTAAACCATGTACACAAATTGTTGTTAGATATCAAGTGACATAAAAATAATACCATGTACATTGTTTAAATTTTCTAATGTCAACATGTAGCCTTATCAACATGCAATATTTTCAAGCTACAAACTTAAGGACAAGTAAATGAACATTATTTAGTGTATTTTCAAGCAAATATGAAACATCTAGATGTAAACTAATGTTGGATGCAATTCTTTTGTACAAAATAGTGAAATGTTTTCAAGTACATTTAACTAAAGTTACATGGGTTACATAGTTAAAACTGGCTTAAATTGTTGTCTTTGTAAAAAAAGACTTTAAAGTCCTAGAATGTTGGTTTCTTTTGGGATACCTTGATTGTGACTGTAGCCTATAACTACTTCCTTTTCTTATTAACTTTAATAATAACTATTTTCCACATTTCCTATTAACTACCTCCATTTTATAACTACTTCATTCCTTTTTCCTATCCACCAACATGGATATAAAAAATAAAATTAACATGTGTTTTTTCATGTCCATAAAATGTATATAAATTTAAATTAAATTTGACATTGACATAAATATATGAAAACATAAGAAAAAATAAAATTGATCATCATTGGTAACGTGTAGCAAGGCGGAGTTCAAACTCATTATAGGCAAAAAAATTGGCGCCTTATATTAATTTATAGATCACACAACATACATGAATACCTTTACAAGAATTACTTTGCAATTCTTGGTGTTTTGCTTTTAAAAATTGAAGTTTCAAACAATCTATAATGTTAAATAATGTATTTTTTTTCATGCAAAAGTTTTTAAACCATTTATCTTCATCAAATTTTATCAATAGACCATTCATTATTGGGGTACCAAAAAGGAACGTCTAACTAAAAAAAGACTATAAAGGATAAATTTGTATTTTTATTTCTCTTACATTATTATAATTGTAATAGATTATTATATGCCAATAGATAAAATAATGTCTTTTTAAATTAATGAAAATTATTTAAAATAATTTAGATACTATGTAAATCTCATTTTGAGTCTTGTAAATTAAAGTAATCAAAAGTCTAAACTACAATTTTTAAAAAAAGAATCAAAAGGAATGCATAAAGTCATATAATTGGTTTCAAAAAATTTGTACAACAAAAACATGCCCCCTTTTTTCAAAGTACATGTTCATTGGATGAATTTGATGAAAAACCAATTCAAACAAAAAATTCAAAATCTTCAAATTTTGAAGGTAAGGGATGCAAGGCAAAATACTCATTTAAAAAACCATTTGATAAAAAATTATGTTCAATGGGTTCAAAATGTTTAGCTTTAGATGTAGGTCACATGTGCAAGAAATAATTTTGCAAAAAAACATGTTTGGTTGTCCATTGAAACTCATTTTGGGATTTTATAGGATTTTTTGCATTTTGACATTAAACCAAAATATTCATACACAATTATGTATGAATGTGAAAAATCACCATTAACACATTAATTATTTTATATTGGATTATTCAATTTGTCTCACTTAAGTTTGTTTCTTATAAATGTCATTTGTAAAAAATAGCTTAAAAAAGTCCTCAAGTTTTCTTTCCTTTTTTAGTACCCCAACCGTGAATGTATCCAACAAAAATATGGAACACCAAGTGGTGCTTTTGGGTCTTAACCCAATGACCCAACTATAATGATAATAAACTCAAAGATCTTGGGATTTGAAATTAATGCAAAATAACACATGTACATTTTAACCTTGATTTAATGGATTTAAATGGTGTATCATGGACATTTGGGTTGAAGAAGGTTGTTATGGTTATATTTATTGTAAATTTTTTTTTTTGGAATCATTTCAATTAATTGAGTCATGGGTTTATTCACGGTTGAGGTTCCAAAAACCGAAAAAGGATTCGAGGACTTTTATGAGGTTATTTTTTGCAAATAACATTTACTTGAAACAAATTTAAGTGAAAAAAATTGAATAATTTAATTTAAAATATTTCATGTGATGGTGGTGAATTTTCACATTCATACCTAATTGTGCATGAATATTTTCGTTTATAGCTACAAACATATTTTTTTAAAATCCCAAAAGGAGTTTCAATGGGCAACCATACATGTTTTTTGGCAAGATTATTTCATGCACATGTGAATTGCACCTCAAGCTAGACATTTTGAACCCATCGAAAGTAATTTTTATATCAAGTGGTTTAAAAAATGGGTTTTTTTTCCTTGTAGCCTTTTCCTTCAAAGTTTCAAGACTTTGAAATTTTTGTATAATTTGGTTTTTCATCAAGTTCATCTAATGAACATGTACTTTCATAAAAAGGGGCATGTTTTTGTTGTACCAAAAGTTTGAAATCAATTGTATGAGTTTATGCATTCCTTTTGATTCCTTTTAAAAAAATGCAGTTTAAACATTTGATATAATTAGTTAACAAGATTCAAAATGACATTTACATAATATTCAAATTATTTTAAAATATTTTTATTAATATAACAAAACATCATTATATTTATTGGCATACAACAATTCATTACAACAATAATATGGTAAGATAAACAAAAATCTAAAGTTTTTCTTTGTAATCCTTTAAATATAAGTCATTCCTTTTTGGTAGCCCAATTGTGAATACACCCTCATACAAAAAGTAATAAATTACTAGTTGATGTAGGACACTACACAAAATATAAATAGTGGAAAAACAAGTAAAAACAAAACCATGAGGAAATTGGAGTTTAGTTTTTAGTTATACAAATGTAATTGCTTTTTTGTGGACTAAAATGCCTACACAATGAAATGCATGTAGTTTCTTTGTGGATAGAAACGCTTGCACATCAAAATGCTTAAAACTTCTTAAAAAAGGATCAAAACATGTCTAATTTCTTTGTGGATCAAAAACTTACCTCAAAAAAAAGAAAACTAATTTGCAAATAAAAAAACAAGAATTCAAAGATGAAACAAGAGTGTTGAAACACATGAGATGTTTCTATTCCCTAAATCTTCATCATGGACAACAACACTTGCACATGGAAAAACAAGATCTCCAACATGTTAAAATCATTTCAATGGCAATGAATAAAAGAACAAGGATACATTGAAATTCTTGAAATGTGAGAAAAAATTGTTGCTTGAAACATCAATCTGGAAAACATTGTTTGTGCAACCAATGAAATGAAAAATGTACAATGAGTAGAAGAAAGTGGGAAGATAAGAAAAAAAATATGGCAAGAATGAGATTTGGTTGAAGAAGCAAATGAATGCAAGAGATAAGAGAATTTAATTGACAAAAATGAACAATTGTAAAAGAAAATAAGTAAGATTGTGACTAGACAACAAAAATAAAAAAGGGCATGAAATTAATTACCTTTCATGACATATGTGAATTCATGAATACTATAATGAAAATACATTGATAACACCACGATACATAGCGTGATGTGTGAACAAACATCTTCAAATGACTTGAATTGTTCGACACAAAGTACCATTGCCACAAGTTGTAATCATTTATGTTACCCCAAAGTTAGGAAGCTTCTCTTCATTTAACCTAACACTAAGTGTGAACCAAGCTTTAGCCTATTTCTTCACATAAGGTGCATAACCTAGGGATCCGGATGTGGGTTTTGGTTCAAGGAAATTTATGGGCAATAAATCCTAAATCGTGATAGTTGACTTGGAGGTAATTCCACGATCCGATGATTGTGGTTGTAGTTGTCTCCGATCCAACGGTGTACGAGAGGGGACGAAGAGCTTCTTGGAGGCGACGTTTGGTGGGCTTACTATAACCGACCACGTCGCTTTGATTTCTCTTCGGTCATTCCAATCCGACGGTCAAGAACTGGAGTCTTCTTCAAAACCGTCGCTTGGAAATGTTAGCTATCGTGAGGTAACCGGCTGTTTCGGTCAGTCATTACCCAAATCGACCACGTCACTACGATTTCTCCACGTCAGTCCAATCCAACGGTAGCTGAGAACTGAAAGTTTGCAAATCGGTGGCTTCAAATGGTCACGCAGTTAGCGGTCGTCAGGTGAACCGGTTGTTTCGGTCTGGATGGCGACTGGGGTTTGTCAGTCATTACCCAAATCGACCACGTCACTGGATTATCTCCACGTCAGTCCAATCCAACGGTCTAGAACTGGAGTTTTCAAATCGTCGCTGCGATTCGTCGCGGTTTACTACTATCTGTTGTCAAGTAACTGGCTGTTTCGGTCTGGATGACTTGGTGTTGTCAGTCATTACCCTAATCGTCCGGCGCTTACGAAGCGGGAGGAAGGGAAGGACGAGAGAGAGAGAGAGAGAGAGAGAGAGAAGGATTTGAAGCGCCTAATGAGAGAAGAGGGATTGCGTGAGACGGAAGGAAATCCAGGTTTTGTGACCCGTAGTCTTCAAAAAAAAATTCTGATTGCGCTCTCAGTATCCGGGGGATGTTTTTTTTTGAACAAAACGAATACAAATTTGGTTACGCATTGTGGAACTTTCAGCGAAGGTTACATAATCGTTTGAATCCGAGACAGGAGTCGCTGCGGCAGAGGAAGTGGAGCTAGAAGTGCGGATGTTGAGAAGAGGAGAAACGGCAAGACCGGTCTGTGCTGCAGCTTGCATTCTGCTCGTCCTGCTGCTGCTGTACCACAGTTCCGGCGCCGTCGCCATGTTGGGGAGAATTAAGGAAGTGGGGAATGTGAGTAACAGCTTAGAGGTGGACGAGCTTGCCAAATTCGCCGTCGATGAGCACAACGGTCGAGAGGTTTGTTGCTCATTCATCTTCATCTTGTGTTCTTGCCGTTTGAGATGTGTTCTATAGAGGACAAGACTAGGTCTAATAGGGCCGCTGCGTCCCTTCTCCAGATTAGAAGAAAACACTGTCACACTCGTTTCTGGTAATGCTCGATGACAGCAACTTCGAAAAGTTATAAATCAACGAGAATTTAGTTTTTCTTTACGGATTTCCGAATTTGGAAAGCGTCCAGCCGTGACGTTACGCATGTGCAACGCATCCGTCTACTGGAGGTTCTTGACGTGCTCCGTCACGGAAGGTTTTGGAAGATGAATCGAGTTTGGCATGGACGAAGTGCAGTGGAATTTCTCATGTTTGGATTTACTAGAAAGCTATTGATACTGTGCTCTGCATGTTTGGAGTGCTTTGCAGAATAGTCTGGACAAGCTTTCCTTCTCCAAGGTGGTCTCAGCAAGAACTCAAGTTGTGCAGGGTACAATGTACCATTTAACCATTGAGGTGCAAGAAAGTGGCAATCCCAAGTTGTACGAGGCCAAAGTGTGGGTCAAGCCATGGGAGAATTTCAAGAAATTGGAAGAATTCAAACCTGCTGTAACATCAAGTGTGTTCACTTCTGCTGATCTGGGTACCAGAACAGGTAGATGGCCTGTTCACCTCTTTGCTTGTGTGCAGGTTGTAATGTTTTCTGGTCCCAGTGATCTACAATGATATAACTTTCTGCATCATTTTCCAGATGTAGCAGTGTACTCATGCTGCCCATGTGAATTCAGATTTGCAATCACTAGCTTCATGGTTTCAAATATGTGTTTGCTGGAAGCAGAACTGTGTGTACACTTCCATACTCTCAGAGTTATCTGTGGCTCCTTCTCTAGAGCTCACTCTGATGAGTGACGAGTTGTTTCAGTTGAGAAGGTTGCTTTCAATGATCCTCACAACTAAATGAATCTTTGACTCTTGCTCTTCACCTCTTCACCATTATCAAGGGAATTGGAGGCTTTTGTTGGGCAACTACACAGGACTATCTCTAGATTCTCAACTCTTTGACTATCCACATCTTTGTTCATGTTGGCTCAAATTGTCAGAGTGGCATGGTCCTGATGTTTACAAGGATGGTTCTTGACCCTAACTATCTATGATTTCAAATAAGCTTGACACTGATATGCCCAGTGTATTGGGGTATGTTCCTTACTTTTCTATGCCTTAAAAAGATAAGTCAGATTGCCTGTCAAGTGATGATTTCTTGATTAATGTGTTGTGTTCTTATTTATGAAGACACTTGTGGTGTGTTCTATGCAGCCTTTGCGTGCAAAGTATTGTGTCTTTTGTTGCCCCAAATACTGGTTTACACAGAGTCACAAGGTGTTTTATGTCCTAGCAGCAGCAGCACTCTGTATTGCTGTGTGTCATTCTAGAGATTGACCCTGAATGTCAAACTGCTGTTTTGTATGGTGAACATGTAGGTATTCCTCTTACAAATATGCGAAATTGTGGACCTTCTCCAGGTTTTCAGACTGTGCCTACTGATGACCCAAATGTAAAGGATGCTGCTGAGCATGCACTACAAAAGTTGCAGCAGAGTTCAAACTCTTTAACAGCTTATGAACTCAGTGAAATTGTGTCTGCACGAGCAGAGGTTGATTCATCCCTGCATTTCTTTTCAGCCCTCTTAAGAGTTATGGACACTTTTTGTTGTGTGGCCTAGTGATTTGTCACATTTTTCATTGTTCTAAAACTGGAAGTCTGGTTCTATTAACCAACTGCCATTAACTTGTTGTCTCTAAGATTGACTTCAATTTTTCCTAGGTGGGAAATTCTTGATCAGCATGTTGAATATACATGAGCATTGAAGGAGTATGTTGCTAAAGCTGAATATCTGAACAGAACAGAAGTACTTTTGTAGACTGTGAACTTGTATTGGGTTTGCTGTTTACCCCTAAAGTCATTACCTTCAAAGTTATCTGGGAAAGTCCTGTATTGGGTGAGCATGATTTCAATTTTTTCATTACTAAAGTGTGTATAATGCAAGAGTTTTTAACAGTCAGATTAGTGGCACACACAAATAAGGTAATAAAACAATGGCAGTGGCATCAATGATTCTGGTGGTCACTTGGGGTGAGAGGTTGAGTCCTTGCACCTTTGTACCGGGACAATGAGTATTAGATTAATGGTGTGCCCATTTCTGACAAGTGTGTGGGTAAGCAAATGAGGTTGTAAGGCAGATGTCAGAAGCGTATGACGCACACAGTTGGCTCACAGTTAGTGGTTGGCTCACAATTATTAGCAACTGATGGAGAATTTTTTTTTCCAGGTTAAGGAGGAAGATGTAGTCTTTGACCTGTTGTTGAAGACAAAACGGGGTACAAAGGAGGAACACTTCAAAGCTGAAGTTCAACGAACTGTGGATGGTGCTTGGTCTTTGAAGCATATCAACGCACAGTGATTTCTTGTCTTAAGATGTGTGGATGTTGTGCTATGTGTACATAGTTGCTTCTCCAATTTCCTTTTCAGAAAGAGAATTATTTTTGGTATAATGCTAGTACGAACACTGATTGTTGGCACACAGGTTTAAGTTCTTTGATATATGTTTCCTTCTCATTTATGCATAATGAACATGATATAATATAGAGTGTTATTTGCCTGACACTGCCTTGTCATGGATGGTGTCTTTTACTGCTCAGTGTTGTGTGATGCCAAGGTTTAGGGTGGGTTGTGACCAATTGATGTTGATGGCAGTGGTACTCTTGCAAAACTGATGGTAAAATTGTTCAATCAGGTTTGAAAAGCCAAATAGAAAGGAAGGTTATAGTTGGTATTGGGAAGAACAAGTGAGATTCTGGTGAAGCACTTTTTGACAGTTCAAATGCTGCTTAAGTTCACTGAAGAGTATAGTAACACATGTTTATGATATCTGAAACACAGATTGAAGGTTTTGTTTTGGAATCTTGTGCATGAAATTTCTGGAAATGTAGCCATGAACCTGTTGGAAGAGCTATTAATAGGAGGAAAAGGAAAGTTGCTAGCCTTGAAGCTAGAGAGGTGAGCATTATAATTTTGTTGGCATTCCTTGGACTTGGGCACAAGCCCATGTTAGGGCTGTGTAATAATTTAGTTGTCATTCCTTGGAGACACGCGAGAGCCCAAGTTAGGGTTGTGGCAAGCATTGGTTTCAACCTCCATATGTATTACCTTAGATATTCATTCATTCTTTAAATGTCACTTTGCACTCATGGCTAGCATTTGGAGCCTTTTTGGTCATGGAAGCTTGTTGTATGCAAAAGGGTGGATTTCAGATGCATAAAATGAACACATCAATAATAGCATACACAAAACAGAGACACACAAACTATCCATAACAACTAAATCTCCTATTTAACAAATTGTAAATTTAACAATTTGAATGGCAACTTTCAATGCACCATCATATATTCAAGCCCATTCATGCACATGTTGACAACTACACCATGTACGTCTTTGGAATTAATATTTACATATGTGAAATGGCAATTTCCTTTCTATTTGAATTAAAATTGAATGATCTTGTGAAATCTTGGAAGTTAGAAAAGAAAATGGGACACAATTTGACACAAATTTCATAATCTTTTGTGAAATCAATCATAACCCACCATGTGACATGATGTTATACCCATTTATAAAAACTTATTATTAACCTCTATTGTGGTCATTTACTAAAATAAGTCAGAATATATAAATTATTTTTTCCCAAGAGTTTTACTTTATTTATGTGTTTATATATTACTTATCCTAAGTAAATTAGGATAAGTTATCTTGAAACTATTTTTAGTATCAACATAATTTCAGATTTTTGTGTTTGAGATATAATCTCAAGTTTTGTGATCTCAAATTTCATGATTGAAAATAAATTCACTTACAACTTTGTAAGAATCCAATTTCAAAACACAACGTGAAAATCAAAACACAACAATCATGTGCAAATGAAAACATGATAAGCATTATGTTATACTGTTGTTTGGTTTATGTGTGTTGAGAGCAAAGGTTGTAGGTGCTAACATAAGAGTGAATGACATTTTCTTTTCTATTAGATATGTTTGAAAATGAATACTTATCAAATATTATTTAAAATATCTTTAATTCTAGTATGATGATTCATACAATGCTTTTTTATTTTTACAAATTTGTGATGTTATTCAAGTGGCAATGGTCCATAAATATATTTTGCCAAATTTGACGATATTCAAAAAATGAAAATAGAGAATTTTAAACACCTTTTCATATTGCAAGCAATTGTGACGAAATTTCAGATAATTTTTTTCATTTTTTGTATTAAAAAAGGAATATGTGATAGAATGTTTTAAATATTTTATTTTTTATTTCATAAAATGATTTTTTTTTTCAAAAAAAAAAAACCACAGATCAGATTTGGTTTAGGTAGGACAAGTTTAATAAGTCAGGATTGTCACTTGGATAGTTTCAAATTGGTAGGCCATTCCCAAGTAAAGATACATGGAAATGTGTCTTTTTGAATTTATGTCTTTTAAGTTTTTTTTCCTAACACCATATTCACAGATATATTTTCAATATTTTCTCTAGCAATTTGCATCTCATTTTTGTTCAACTGAATTGTTGAATTAGAATTCAATTCAATTATATCTGAATTCAATTTCAGTTCAATTCAAGTTGCATGCAATGTTTTTCAATATTTTCATGTCAATGGAATTTAAGTTTTGCAAAATCAATTAATTTCTCATCACTTAATCAATTGATCATCATCGGTATTGTCTAACAACGAGGCCCAAGTAAAAAACCAATTGCTCATATTTAGTTTTTTTAATCACTGAATATGATATGTCAAGTTTGAGACGTTTGAACAAGTATATAATTGAGCAAATGAACTGTAGTGTATTAAACTTTCCAAATCTTTCCATCTATCCAAACAAAACATGCAATGACCTTCATTGTAAGAAAAAGTAATATTTTGCTTGAAACATTTAAAAATTTATGGTCTATCTTTTACTAAAACGAAAATTTAAAATTTTAATTCACTGAAATTTTACTCCTACAAATTTAGTGTAATGGTAGGCTTATTTTCAGAATTTTTATAATTTTGACAACTCATAATCTAAAAGGAAAAAAGTGCCAAAATGTATAAAAAATTGGCTACAAATATTTTTTACACATTGACTAACGTTTTCATAATTGGAAATATTCTCCTAACTGGTGAATATAAATACAAGAAGTGAAATAATAATAATGAACTAATAATAATTTGAATTCTATTAATAAACATACACATTCAGAAAAAGTTTGTCAAACTCCATTTTTGAAGACTTGTGAATGTAAAAAGGTCCAATACAAATTGCAAGTATTGATTTTTCTGCCCATCAACTGACGACAGATACAATATGCATAATGTATATTTGATCTTGATATGGATATTTTAAAGGCCTATTTGGTAGGGGAAACATAAAGAGTTACCCCCCAAAATTAATACCCTACAAAGAAAAATGCACCAAATCTTAATATTGATCATTGCATTACAAGGCCAACATCTTGTCATGCCTTTTTGGTCCCTCTTTTGATGTTAGTACCAAAAATGTTATTTAGTATTATGTTGATGGTTAGGTATGCTTGGTCTTGTACAAGATAGTTGAGTGAATTCATGGTTGACAACTTCTTTGCCACCCCCTAGAAAGCAAGAAGAAAGGAAAGGTTGGCTACAACTATCTATGATACGACTTTGCCCACTTTCTTCTATTCCAAACTGGGGCTTGGGGAATAGTGAGGGTGTTATGAAAACCATAGAATTTATGATCCATTTCTTTTGAATAAACAATGAAGGTTGAACAACCTCAAGTTCCCACAATTTCATCTTTTTGTGATTGTTTGACATGATGGAAGTTTTCTTATATAAGATTGTTAAACAAGCAATCCCAAAGACAAGCAAGTACATGAAGAAGAGAAGTGAAAGGGAGCAATATGCTAAATGGGTGATTTTGAGACTAATTTTCAAGTGCATCCTAAAACCAACAAGTATTCTATGTGTGAGAAAAAGAAGAATGATGAAACATAAATTGGCTTCCCATTTTGTTTGTTGTAATACTATAAAATTTTATCCAATTTATATTGTTTGGAAATAATATGATCTGATGGAGTGCCTTGTGCTAGGTAAATAAGTTAATATGTTTTCTTTGATTTCGTATTTCATGCAAACTTATTGAATTGAAATCAGTGTTTTACAAATATTTGCTTCATGTTAATGTGAACTTTTGGCTACAAATAATATCAATATCAAGTTTTACAATTTTCATTACATTCAAAGATGTTAGGGAGTGCATTGCATTACTTTGAAAACATTGTGATGTAATGCTTTTCTTATTGCTATTTCTTATTGGGTAATTTTCTAGAGCTTGTTAGAATATGAGAGATAAGTAATTGATATATATGTCAAAAGTAGTCATACCAATCATGCTTGTTGCCCATACAATGTCATAAGTAAGCTAGACAAACTGTCTTATGAAAATTGAATTGAGATTGCATCTTGAACTTTGTTACACATTTTCATTTACATTGAATGTAGGAAGCAAACATTGAGTGGAACATATTTTGCATAATTTTAACTAAATTCAATTTTTTTTCAAAAAGAAAAAGCCACCTAACATTGGTCTAAACTACTTCTGAGGTCTAGAAGTAGAGTTGGGAGGCTATCTAAAACTAGTGCTGGGAGGTTTGACATAAATAGTTAAGTGTGTACAAACTACAAACCTCAGGGGTACTTATATGTACGCAACCAAGTTGGTATTTCTGGGTGTATATACAGATCATAAGTGACTAGTAGGTGAATGCTCTTTTCCTTTTCCTTCAAATCCTATCCTCAACCACCAGGGAGAGTTGGTTGTTAATTCTCTACAAGATTAATCCTTTCCTGCAACAACAAACTGTTACAAGGGAGTGAACAAAATTAGCTCTCTGTTAAAAAATCCTTAATTTTACACACCATCGAAGCAAATATGAAAAGGCCAAACTTCAAAGGTTTTAAATTGATAAGTACAAATCTGCCAATCACTCTGATCAATTACTCTGTGATCTTCAATATACTTTAAGCTTTCACAAGGTGGTATGCATTGATCACAAATGTTTTAGAAATTGGAAGCCCAAGCTCAGCACCAAGTTGTTGATCATGCATGATACCTGATCATGATACATGCTTGGCTGGAATGTGGCTGGATTTCAGTGACCTTATTATTATCACTCATGGCTACTGGGTGGGGATGTGCGGACCTACCTTTTTATTAACTACTCATGGGCTATTGGGTGGGTAACAAGCTCACAGGTTTTCATAATTGAGAAATTCCTCCTCTTCATTCAGTCATATAGCTTTAAAAGTCCAAAACTTTTTATGCAATAAATGATTGCAAAATCCTTTGTCCCTCAATGAAAGTAAGAAAAAACTTCTAGGGTAATTTACGTCTTTCTATACTTGTACACACTACTCATGTGGCCAAAATTCTGAATTCAAACATCTGCTCATCACCTTCATCACTCACTGCAGCTAGAGAAAGGATTTCTACAATGGGTGATCAGAATGCTCTAATAAAATTCACAATAGTCCAAAAATCCTTTAAATTTTGTTGTTGGGCAATACTTATAGCACAAAGACAGGAAGAAAAGTCGTCAATGAGCTCAGAAGCTCTCTGACTAATTCATCACATGAGGACAGTGATGATATAATTTCTCATGTTCTGATATGATCCATCACAGAGATGAACACCCTTTGTTTTGAGTAGAATACTGATTGATCACAGCTAAGTAGAACTTGGTTAGAACTGATTGATGACAGAGGTTATAACTTTGTTTTGACTAGAACTGACTGATCCAGCTATGACACAAATGCATATTTTGAGTAGAGCTTTTTGTAGGGTGAAGGCTTAGGAGGGGGCAATTCCCAAAAAAAGGGGCCCAAGAGGAGCTAGTAGCTGAGTCCACCCCCCCATTTTGGGAACTTGTACCACCTTGGGGCTTTATCCATCATCGAGCAAGCACTACATATGTTATCGAAAACCTAAACATAATTGAAGTATGAGAGGCGTAAGAATGAGAGGGTTCTTCAGCTGCTGTCTAAGACTGGGATGGGTCTCATGCCTAACAGTCTTAAGGAATAGGTGTAAGACCCCCACCTAGAAAAGAAGAGGGATTTCGTCAAATGTAAGGTGCCCTCCAAATACACTAGGGAACTTCTCTGAGTGCTTTACCATTACAGTGGTGTCACAATGCAGGGGAGATTGTTGTTGTCTCTTAAATATAAGAGAGAGACACAAACACACACACACACACACACTCACATACAAAGTTGAAGACAGGGTCAGAAGTGAGGTTGAAGTAGCTCTAGGGGAGTTGCAGGGGATCTAAGGGATTGCAGCAACTGATGAGGTGTTTGATTCATAGTCAGCCTGGTGTTGTCAGTAGGTAGGCCAGAATTTTTCGGGTTTGTTTTTCATTGTTGTTCCTTTTTCCTTTCCATCTGTGCTGTTGTTGTGCCCGGGCAAACAAAACTGTGTACCTAATTACAAAAATGCAAATGGATTAGTAAAGGACCCAAAATCAAAAAGGAAAAAAACTGAAGAGAACTCTTCAAAACAATTCAAAGGCTCCCATTCTAAAAATCTCATCGGCCACATAGGCTTTTTTTCCCCCTCCCTTTTTCACACCTAGTCACAAGCCTATTCCACAGACCCTGGATATTTATGTGTACTTTAAAAGCTAATTGTATAGGTATATTTTTTGGCGAATTTTTGCCACTTGGCCACAAAAAAAATTCCAGTGTGACTCATATAAATGTGACTCATACACTTTTTTAAGAAAAAGAAGTGCCAAAGTGCCAGATTTCAAGGATTTTTTTGGAAATAGCCATATTTAGACAATATGTAGGTGTTAGTGAGTGCATCACTAAGATATAAAAACATTCTTAAAGATTTCTTCTTTGTTGTATGACCTGAAGTAGAATTTGGCTAAATCCTCTTGTGGATGATTGCCACCTTGACTCCATCACAAAATTGGAAATAAAAAAACCCTGGGGGACTCACTTGAAAAAAAAACATTAAAAAACAACTGCGGTTACTCACTTGTGTAAGACATGCTTTGTGAGCGAGACGAGTGGCGAATGCCGAATGGAGTGCGCATTCATTGCTGTCGAGCTTTCTGCAAGAATCTCTCTTTCCTCGTCTCCCACCTCCTCTTCACACGGTGGTGACTAGTGCCTTCGCCCTCTCCTGTTCTGCAATTCCCCCAGCTTTCTGACAGTGCAACTAGGCCCAGCATTAGAATTTTTTTTTTGGGGGGGGCAAGGGCAACTTTGTTATCTATCAATTCCCCATATTTCCACACCCAAAAAAATGTAAACAGAAACTCGCTTTTGAAACTTTCCTGAACAAGAGAAAAAAAAGAGTTGGAGGAGATACTTTGCCACTTTCGAAATTTCCATACTCTTTTGTCCTACAAACGAACAATCACAAGCTTCTCTTCTGTCTCGGATCCTTTCGATCTCTCTCGCGCGTGTGCTACGAAAGGATTTTTATTTTGATAATTTTCTTTTCCCCCTTGCCTGAGCGTGGGTAGAATCTAGAAGAGAAATCTTGAAGAGATTTTGAGACTTGTGTGTGTGTGTGTGTGTGTTTTTCTTCTGCAAGAGGAATAGATTCGTCTTCTTCTTGTTCATGCGTGCAAAGATTTGGTCTTTTGTTGTCGTCTGCTTAAGTATCACAAGCGCTTTCTTTTCTTTTTCTCTTTTCTTGGGGTGCTTTCTTCTTTCCAAAGGTGGAGAGGTACTTGAGAGGTACTTGAGAGGTACTTGTTCATGTGTGACACTATTTGGTGAATGTTTGCTCGCGCATGCTTGCTCGTGAAATCCGCCGTCCCGATTTCCTCAGCTTTGAAGAAAGATCTTGGCTCCCTTTGAAGAGAGATCTTGGCTCGAGGGACGTCAAGCTCGGAGATAAAGAATAACTAGGCGAGAAACAATAAGGGGAAAGAGAGAGGATTGCTTGTGTGTGAGAGAGAGAGATCATGAGTGGGTTTTGTTGCTTTAGAAGAGGGAAGGTGGACGCCAACGATGAGCGAGAAAACACCTCTAGATTGAAAGCAACAGCAACGGAGAAGAGTAAAGTCCGAGGAGATGACGCACCAACTGTAGCCAAGGGAGGAAGCACAACGAAACCAGGCGGAGCAGCACAGCAGCATCAGCAGAGCCCCGTACTATTGGAACTCTTCACATCGCAAGGATGCAGTTCGTGTCCACCAGCTGATGTGAAGTTTGCAAGGCTAGGACAAGGCCAAGCCAAAGACATAGCAGGAGATGTCCCTGTCATAACTCTGGCATACCATGTAGATTACTGGAATCATCTGGGATGGCAAGATCCCTTTGCAAAGAGCATGTGGACGTTGAGGCAGAGATCATATGGACAATCCCTTGAGCAGGACAGTATCTATACACCAGAGCTGGTTGTGCAAGGACGAGCCCATTGTGTTGCCACTGACTCAGACTCAGCTACCTCGCTCATACAATCAGCACAGCGAGTCCCCGCTCCTCTTATCCATGTAATTCTTCTTCACTCCCTTCCTCAGGCAGAAATCCTTGGAATTTTTTCTTGCAGAGACTGGATCAAATCCTTGTGCGCTCTTTTTGTTTTTGGCTGAAGATTATCGATTGCAAAGTGGTGTGCACACTGCCTGCATGGATCAATCACAATTGTTAAATCTTTTCCTCAAACATTTTCATCTGGTTCTGAAACAGGTGACATTTGAGAGCACAGAACCATCGACGTTGCAGGTGTCGGTCACAGTTTCAACCAAGAAGAAAACAACTAATGAAACCGTGGATGTCATGGTTGCCTTGTATGAGAATGGACTCGTAACCGAATGCACAGCAGGGGAGAATAGAGGGAAGCTGCTCACTAATGAGTATGTGGTAAGGGGGTTAGAGACAGCATGCACGCTGCAGGAAGGGGTGCCAAAGAAACCTGTCTCAGGGCAAGTGCTCTTTGAGCTATGGCGAGGGTTTTCAACATCAACTACTGGAATTGTCATTTTCTTGCAGAATCCTACAAGCAAGGAAATCTATGGGGCAGAGCATTTTCAGCTACCTGACACTCTTTGATTTTGCTGTCCAGGTAACCCTAGTTTATTCAGCACTCACCCTCAGAGATAAAATTGGTATTCTTGAAGTCAAATAAGAGATCAAGGGCTTTTAATTATCTCAATGTGCCCGTGCTTTTCAACAAAGATTAACATGGAGCTAGCAAATAAACTTGTCAAGAGAAGACAGATTGATCATGCAGATGTGTATCATTTCCCTTTTTCTTTTCACCAGTTGTGCTGTAGGTGATAGCAACAAATACTGCATTAGTTGTTTTTGGTTTGATCACTCTCAATTTTTAGGGTTTTGGACTCTTTCCTGAACTCAAGGCCGTTGTTTCCCTTTTGAATATTTGCCTCTTCAAGTGACTGTACCTTTAGAGCAAGCTTCGAATAAGTCCATCCAAATTCTACACAGGTCCCTCTTCGATCTCTACAACTAGAGTGCTGTCAAAATGTTAGCACCATCAGAGAACCTGGATTGCTGGAAGAAAGCACTGACCTTTCAGGGATGGATCAGAGAGTTTTTCAGCAGCTTCACTTCCATCTCCATTGTTAATAGTACATTTGGATCTGCAGTGTTCATCTTAGTGCAATTTGTTAATTTCCAGATTCCTTACTCTTACTGTTGAAATCTCATCGCTACAAGTCTTAAATGAGAGCCTGACAAGCTTAGAAATCAGCTCTTGAAAGAAGTTTTGCCTCACTTGAAAGGGGCTTCTTACTTAGTAGGTAAAAACATTGACCTTGCAAATGGTACTTTGTGATGCATCAGTACCCAGATGTTCTCGAGGTATTTGTATTGTGGACATTACATCAATGGAGAAATTTGATGCTGGGGGTGCTTCATACCCTGTCTGGGTCATTTGCTGCTAACTGCAATAATTGAGTCCTGGTCCAATAAGATAGTCTCCAAAGTTTCCTCTCCCATTGTTCAGGAGAACCTGAACATTCTCTTCACCCCTGAGAAGATTCTGCATCTGGCCTTGCCACAGAGAAACCAAAGTATTGGGTTCAGCTGTGGCTGCATCTCCTGTGCTTGTAAAGGAGCACTAATCCCCTGTCCAAGGCTCCAAGCTCTCTGTCCACTGATCCCTCATGGTCTACCTCTTGTGGTGGTTGGACTTGTTGCAGCATAGTGGACAACTGCTCTAGCACTTGCAGAAATGCTGCAGGACCACCTAGTGTATATGTTTAATTCCTCCTTTGGCCTGGGTTGATAGTGCTGAAACCCCTGCTGGCATGATAGCTGCTGCTCCATACACAGTAAGTATGCTCACATCTCTGGTGGGGACAATTGCTTTCCTGAATGGTGTTATTGAAGATGCCAGAGAGTGACTGATAGCATCAGAGCCTATCTGTCACTGAAAGCCAGAGGAAGTCCAGCCAAAGACTTCATGGTTCTTCAATTTGGAGACTCCAAGACAAAACAATGTCAGCTAGTGCTTTGGGCTGATGGTTTCCACTATGTGAAATTGGACTCTCTCTCTCTCTCCCTCTCATGGCTCTGCTTAAACTCTAGACTCTGGAATCTCATGGTCCTTTAACCAGACTGGCAACTCAAGACCACCTGCAACTTTCTCCTCAAGCTTTGTTGCTTGCTAGATCGAAGCAGAATGGTTCAACGCACAAGTTGGGTAGGCTGCCAAAAGAATCCAGCAGCCAATATCAAGAATTTATGTGTTGTCATGTGGGCATTCAATTGCTGATCTGAAATTCAGTTTAGATCAGGTTCAGTGCAGTTGCAGTGACAAGAACTGCATGGGCACTTGAGAAAAAATCGGCCTTGGTATAATTGTCAATCAAGAATCATGAAGAAGATTTTCATGAGTACACTTGCTTTTGAACCTGTACAAACAAAAGTATACACCTTGCAATACCTGATGGTGGAGATGTCCTGAGTACAATTGTTGCTTCAGAGCTTGTCCAAACAAGGATGGATATCACAACAATACCAGACCACAAAATGAGTACGTAACATTTAGTGCTCCTTGAGAGAAACCACCAATTCTCCAGATGGCGATGATGTCTAATGCAACTTTTGCAAATGACACTTATGTTGACCACACATGTTGTAAGTTACTGGCTTAAAAACTTAATGTTCAAGTCAGGATTTCTTGGGCAGCATGGAACAAAAATCGCACAACAGCATCTACACACCAGAATCAGAAATTATTGCAGGCAAATAATTCAAAATACTGAGTGCCTAGGATGATACAAAACGTTGCTTGCTTGCATGCGAAACAAAACAGTAATCCCATATCATTTGAATCCCTTCTGGGCGAGGTATACATAAATTGATTTCCAAGCACTCGTCATATCATTGAGGGACCGAACTAGTTTGAGGAGTGTCTACTCAAGGGTGTGGACGGTGCTTCGCACTCTAAACCCTAAACCTGGGCTTCTTGTCCGCTACAAAATGAAAAGGGGATTTTCACCGGATGCTTACCCCTCAAATCAAAGCACCGATGCCCAGACCTCCTCAAATTTAGTTTCCATTACATTCTCGTAAAGTGTATTTGAGGGGTTTACATGTCTTCGAGAAAGAAGAGCCAATGTCTCTCGCGGTTCGCCGTGCTTCGTAAACGAGTCCCAATGCACCTGGTCGCCTCCTTTTATGTGAAAACGAATTTTCACGCAGGGTCCGCTTCTACCTTAAAATTCTTTATCAAAACTTCAAACGGAATGTAGTCGGGTTGTGCAGAGGTGAAACGAACTCAAACGGTACAACAGCTGGACTGCCCAAAAGCTGTCCAAGGAATTACCATTTCCCAGCATATGTAGGATTCCACCGAAGCAGATGGACCAGCTGCTGTGGGTCAAATATACCCACATTCTTGCCGCTTCCAGACTAATCCATTTATCACTGGTGGGATGTGATAATACTGCCAAGAAAAGGATGTCAAAGAAGCAGAATTACAGGGTGCTGCGGGGAGAGGTTCGTGAGATGAAGAAGACGAAGAATCGAACTAGGAAAGCCGGTATGACTCCAGGGGAAACGCTTGTCTCACGCATTGACATGGCTGGTTTCGCCTTGCTCACATTCTTGATCCGGTCCTTAGGGTGTGGTTCCATAAATTTCCAGAGAATGATTGATGACCCTATTCCATGACATTGTGGTTGCTCGATCCTTCAATGCACTGTGCTGACACAATTTGCTGTCAATCATAGTCAGAAAGAACTTTGCCTCACACATTGACATGGCTCTTTTCACCTTACTGGCATTCTTGATAGGACTGCTCTTTTGGGTCTGGTTCCAAAATCTCCAGTGGAGAATGACATTTTGGCTGCTGGATCTCGCAATGCACAGTGGTGACACAACTGGCTGTCAAATTGTTGTGGAATGAATTCTCAGAAACCAACGTTGCCAATTTCTGGACATTTAATATTTGAATATTTCTGATGGACCAGTCTACAGATACTTGTGTCAACGCTCTCAATGAATTAACTACTACTCGTATCTTGTTTCCAGACAGACCAATTTATTGTTGCCTTCATGTAGTTGCCTAGATCTCTTTTGAAGGCGGTTTGAAACTCATCACACACTTATTGTCTATCAGATCAACATTGAATTCCTTCGCATCCACCTTTCTTGAGGTTGATTCCTTCCAAGGTCTATAGAGGTAGTGGAATTGGAGTATACCATTATATTGCATGCTCCTGGATTCTTTATGCAATGTCTCTCTTGGATCTTCTAATGCAAAATGGTACTGCAGCTGAATAAGAAGGTACCTTTGCAGAACCTGACTCAGAGCCAGAAATTCTGTACAAAGAGAAGCTTTGTGCCCTGATGAAACTTGGTTACAAAAACAACTATTTGATTGTGGGGAGGTGGGGGATCTATGGAGGTATGATCCAAAGCATGCATCTGCACTGGAAGAAGCAGATGACAGTCCAGATATGCTTTGAGACTCTTGCCAAAGGGAAGCTGCAGGGAATGGGTGAGCAGCTGGAGAGGCTAATTGGAGGTATAATGGTACACATCCATGAAGCATTCAAAACTATAGTCATGTAGCAAGGCCAAAACTCCAAGTGTCCAAACAGTCTCATCCCATATATTTTTGACCATTTCAACAAGCATAAGGTAAATCATTTTCTGTTGATTTTTTTTGAGTTGTGATGCTGCAAGTCAGATGTGTATGCTGGTCAGCTGTGAAATAATGTCCATTGTTGATGTCCCCACAGGTTTTTTTTAAGTCAATGCATGAGCAACCTGTTGTCTCCGTCAATGATAACATCAGCCAATGGGAGGACCTTACAGAGTTACAGGCTCACATGGTCAATGAGGGAGCAAATAGAGCAGACAGGGATGCTGAAATCCAAAATGGTCCAGTTACTGATCCTCAACAATCCACAGTCCATCAAGAAAGAGAAGCTGACAAGGAGAGCGACTCCACAGATGCTGTAAAAGCCAATGAACCCAATTTCAAGGATTGGGGAGATGAGAGTGAGTCCAACTCGGAGAATGATATATCTTCCTCTCATGAGTCTGATGAGTACACTTCTTCATCAGATAGTGATGATGAGAATAGCAACGATTTGGACAACAATCATGTCTTAGGCTCAGAAGGTGTGCAGAGGTCTGCAGACTGATAACAGGGCTTGGTGTTCAATGCTTAGGAAATTAAGACCCTTCTATTGACAACCTTGGCATCGAAGCAAAGATGAATGTTTGATAACCAAGGCAGCAGCAAATCTCTGGTGTTTGATGTGGCACACCTCGATAGGAAAGTTATGTCTATGGTTCCTGTTAACCTAAAGAATGTGCACGTGAACAAAGTAAGGGGTGGGGCCAAAGGTAGGAAATGACAAACAATGGCGGGGGGGGGATTGTTAGTACAGTCGTATTGTTAGTACAAGAGTTTGTCAGCTAATATTGTGACTTCATTGTTGGTGAGATACTTGCTTTCTCTCATGCAAGCATCCACCATGGGCACAGTAGACATGTTGCCAGCCAATTTCTGTATGCATGCTCTTTCTTTGTATGTACATCTCTTGATGTCTCAATCAAAGACAAAGGCGAGGTTTAAGACTTTGTGTTTCCAGGAAACTTAATCACCATGTGGAGTGACTGTCATCATGTTCTACATTTATCTGCAGGCCTTAATTCACTTTCACACTGACTGGAAGCTAACTTACTTGGCCAAACTAGCATCTTCACTGGGGTAGTTCTGTTTGTGAGGAGCACATGGACTGATAAATTCTCAGATGCCCTTTTCAGCCTGAGTTTCTTCATTGTGATTCCAGAGTGTTACTCCACAGTTGCAGGAAGCAGGTATGTTGTGCTGAATGTTGGAGAATGGAATCAAAACTGAAACAGCTTCCAGGTGAGGAGTATATGACTGTCTTCCCTTTCTTAGTTCAATATCTCAAGTTAAGCACACAGCTGGCAACCACGTTATTGATGCTCAAGTGCTTTCACATCAGCAAGCAGTAAATGACCACAAGTTCTGTTTCAAAGGTTCTAAAATCTCACTTATTTTGTCACACACAGATTTTCCAACTGGAAGTGAACATCTTGCTGTATTTTGCTGGAATATTGGGTTCTATTTGTGAACTTGGTTCTTGATAGGCAAGCTGCAGCCAGCATGACATGAATATGGTAAAACTGTGTTAGAGATCTCACTAGTTGATTAGCCACTGTGATCATTGCATGTTGAAAATAGAAAGGTGGGTATCAAACATATCTCACTTTTCACTGATACTTTTTTAGCTCCAGATTGAGCATCCCCAGACTAGTTAACTAAGATATTGGGTGAAGAGAAGGCAGAACTAGGTCCAGGCACAGTTCCCATGCAGGTATACAAATTAGCCTTGGATGCCACAAACAAATCCTGAACTACACTTCTACTGTGTGTTCCCTTGTTGCTCTGTTCATTCCAAAAAGTCACAGTAAAGTCTCATTCTTGGTGAATGTGAATCTTTTGGAAGTTCAAGTACCTTATTACTTTCACTGTCCATCTAAGGTGAGGTATTGGGTTTGACTGGGTCATTTTCTCATTCTTCATTCTTGCTTTTGGTTGTACTCCTATTGGCTAATATTAGGAATACATATGCAGATCTATGACTTCCTATAGAGCACTCTGCTTATTATACCTATTCCAAGCCAGGAAACAAATTGATTGGACTTGAAAAGGCTTGCAGGATTATGACGTACTACGAGAGTTCATTTGAAGTAAGATGGATCACCTTCCAGGTGCCTCTTTCTGTTCAATTGTGCTTGAAGAAATGTTGGTTATCTAATGCTCAAGAAAGTAGAAATGGAAGGCTTTAGCAACTTAAATTGGTAATCAATTTTTCTCATCTCTCTTGTTGGAAATGTCTTAGTTTGCAAGAAATTATTCACTTTGTTTTGTAGTACATTGTCCAGATGTAACCTCACAATGTGTTCAAAACTAGATTTCAACAATAATTTTGTATATCGCATCTTCTATGGCAGAAAGTGTATTTGAATTCACCTCATTCCGTTCTTTTGAACAATTGCCATGTTGTGACAAGAAATACAAGATGTGGGGGATGGATGTTATAGCACAACTTTGAAAGGTTTTAAGGATTTAAATGTGCATTCAAGTTGGGTGAGAAGAGGAACGTGAGGCAACTTTCTATCCTTCTTCTCCTGGTTCTATGAGGTGATTACATTTGGAGGTACATATGCTACTGGTGAAGGAAAAAATGCAAAGTGTATCTCTAGATGTTAAGTTACGTTTGTAGTTGAAACCAAATAGCTTACCTCATATGCATCATTTATGATTTGGAATTGATAGATATATTTTTTAAGCTCAAACACTTCAAATCCTAAAATTTTATGGTAAATTGTCACCCACTTAAACCAACTTTTGAGGATTCGACATGATGTTCAACTTGATAGCAGACCTCTAATCATTTAAAATATTATTCCTATCACATATGTTATCTAAAACTAGCTTGTTTTAGCTCATTAGAAAATTAGTTACAAGGCGCATCTACCTACCAAATTCCAAGTTCTCCACCCAAATCAATAAAAAGTTGTGTTACCAAACTCGAGAAGGTTTGTGAAATTTCTTTAAGATTTAAAGTTCCCAAAACTGTCCCTATTCCTTTCCATTCTTTCAAAAGTACCATAAACATCCAATCTATTTTCCTTTTTTTCACCATCTTCTAATACTAATCATTCTTCTTCTCTCGAGGAAAGTTATAAAAACAAGTTTTTTCAAGATTCGAATCAAAAGTTATGTCCAGAAAAGAGAGCCCAAAATGATTCAAATTGACGCCTTTAAAAAGAAGGAGAAGGAAGGAAGTGAGGGAAGACTTCAACTCGGTGCCCAATAGAAGGTTCCAATGCTTGGTGGCCCTTGGAAAAAAAAGGAGAAGCGTCCTTTTCACCTCTTCTCACTTGCCTCCCCAACAAATTTTACTTAAACCTTCTTTTTTTCCCATTAAACTTAAGGTTTTGCTTTACCATGGTTCTAGATTGTTACTTATGCCTTTCCTTCCTTTTCCTTGACCTATAAATTACAACCATGCACTCGATGTAATAAGTTTTCCACACATTCATCAATGATTTGATTTTGATTGAGGATTTTTTCCTTTCTTTGAATTCATGGTGTCGCGTATGACCATGTTTTAGAAGGTTCAAGTCACACAAGTGAATGAGGAGCTGCCTCGAGAATCATCCCTAGATTTGACATTGACGCAACATCTTCGTGATGAAGATCCTGAACTGTGAGAGGTGCGCCCTCATTTTAAATTTGAACCCCCTCGAGTTTGGTATTATCGCTTTTCTTCAAACTTTCACACCTTAATGATTTTGTTACAAGTCGATCCCATTTCTGGTGATGAACCTGAAACTATATGCGAAGGTTTTTACAAAATTGAAGACACCTCTATCTTCGCATGGTTTTCAATTTTCAATGGTGGACACTATCGTTGGTTGTGTGGTCTGATTCATCGATTACCTTTCAATAGTAAAGTGAATTATTTAATTCGCACCTAGATTATGAACTATCACTATGACATAGCCCAAGATTCAACATGTAATTACAGCTCCTCGTGGAGCTTATCCATAACTTGAATAAAAGCTTCACTCATCATGAAATCCATGTTGTTATTGTCACCCTATCACATTATTTATCGTTATGTTGTCTTGAATTAATTTCACATTTACAATGTTAGAAAATTATTCTATTTCCATTAGACTTTTCACTGACACCTTCTCAACTACTTCACGAATCTCAAACATTTTCATTTACACGATTACCCATTAAATACCATAACAAGACCCATGTTTTGTCAAACATTACGAATTTGGTGTCTACTTCTAACCCCAACCTTCTAAAGATTTCTCACTCCTACTCACGCAACTGAGGTTCTAAAACTATGATTACCAACTTTTGTTGAAGAAAAGAATTAACCCTACACTTCATTCATCTAATATCAAAATTTGAAAAAAAAAACCCCCCATGCAACCATGCGCACTCATCATTCCTTATTCTAACATGAAGTTGCTAAAAACCCTTAATAGCCTTATCACACTCGAATATCCCTAATGTAATTCTTAAAAATTGAAACTATTGCACATGGTTCTGTCGGTATGGCTCACAAGGAATGAACTTGATTTTGTCATGTGTGCATGAATAAGGAACTCCCTTTTTCCTCACATTGTTTTTTGTTGTGCAATCATGTGCTTTGAGTTGTTTAGTTAAGCCTATGCTTTTATTCACAATATTTTGATGTTGTGGCTTTTAGGTGCCAAAAGCCTATAGTTCCAATTTCACCACTACTAGTTGTAGATGTGGTGTTGAAGATGTGTTTTCAATATTACTTACCCATTTATTTAGCCTCCAAGAAAATTCTTTAGGCCATCACTTAATAATTTCTTTCTCTCACTACCATGATACTCTTTGATCTAATGGGATATATTGACTTTGTTTTGTTCCAGATGGTTCACTATCTCTCCATCACAAAACTCAACTAGTTTTTTCAAGTCCTACTTGAACTTCCATCCACATATTGTCAGATTGTCATTGTGCTTGTTATTGTTGCAATTTATTTTAAACTGCATGCGATTGTTGGAAAAGTAAAGTAGAGGAAAAGAATTGATTTTTATTGATAAAATCTTTTCCTTTTTTTTAAGGAATAAACATAACCTTCAGTATCTAAAGGTTTAGAAGCATTGTGTCTTTCTATGAATGTTTCTTTATTATAACTAACTATGTACAAACTATTGAACTATTGTAATTATATGTATCTAACACTCCCACTAGTTCATTAATTGTACTATCATTTAATGTTCTATAGTTCATCCACAGCTTGAAATCTTCTTCACTTGTAATTCTGTGAGGCTCCCACATAATTAATTTGCCTTGGGAAGTTTTTTGTTGATTGACTTTGGATTTTCCATTATGCCTCCCATTCCAAAGGCTATCAAGGATTGGTAAGTTATGAGAGGCTTGAACAACAAAAGTTGGTGTAAAAGGTGTTTGGGCTAGGAAGGCCTGAATTTTGGGTGATGATGACTCAAGGGAAGGGTCTTGGAGCTTAGAAGTAAAAATAGAAAAAAAAATCATCCCCAAGGCCCAAATACAAGAATAATGGCACTCTTTAAATAAAATTTTAATAAAAATATCCATAGCCATTTCAATAGTTGGAATATATTCTAGTGTAATTTGTTGAGCCAAAATTTGATTTTTGGTAAAATGGTATTGAGTGTCAATATGCTTACTGTGGGAATGAAATTTGGGATTGGTAGTGAGGGCAATTGCAATTTGATTATCTAAATAAATTTTAGTTGGTGTGGTTTGTGGAAATTGAATTTTTGAAAATAACTTACGAATCCAAATGGTTTTAATTGTGGCTTTGTAACACTCAACTTGTAAAGATTTGCTTCCAAGATACATTTAACAATTTGTTGACCATGTGAATTTTTAAGAAAACAATTGCCAGATTCGATGAAAATTTCACCACCGGCATGATCAAATTGCTTTACTAAGAAAAGGTTCTTTTGGATTCCTAGCACATGCAACACATTAGTTACTTCTTTTATACTACCATCATTTAGTTTTATGGAAACTTCCCCTTGTCCAATTATTTCATGGGTTGAACTATCCCCTAAATAAACAAATTGGCGTTTTTCCCACTTATTATATGACACAAATGACTCAATGTCATGGGTCATGTGGTTTGTTGCATATGTATCAACATACCAAGTGTTATCACTACTGTCAACAATGATCAAAGTTGCCACATACAATTGATTATGTTTGGTAGCTATATTGGATTGGATGTTATTTGGCTTTTCTTCAACAAGATGTACTCTACAATCTTTAATTCCATGACCCATTTTCTTGCATTTGAAACACCAACTTTTCTTTTTTGGTGGTTCAAATCTTGGGTTATTACTTGTTGAGGGATTAAAATTGTCCTTACCTTTGAAGGATTATTGGAAGAAAGGTGGTCCAACTCTTTGGGTCTTTCCTTTGGGGTAATATGGCCTTTTGCCAACATACAAGGCTGACATACTATTAGTTGTATGAATTAAATTTTTCATTAATATTTCTTCTTGAAGAAGGTATGTGATAAGGGATTGCAAAATATATTAGGTTGCCTTCGTATGCAGGTTATAAATGTCCTATATATAAGGGTATAGATCACATTAAGGATAAAATTGCATTGTCATTTATTACCGGAGCATTAACAACTAACAATTGTTCTAGTAAGGATTGAAAATATTGAATATGTTTTACAACACTTTCACCTTCTCTCATTTTTAAAGTTTGTAAATTATCTCTTAAAAACATTTTGGTGACTACATCTTAACTTTCAAACATTTTTAATTAATTCTTGCCAAACATCATGCAATGTAGTTTTTGATTGTACATTGGAAATAATGTTGTTATTTAAGCAATTATTAATGACTTGAATGGCTATTGCATCCTTGTCATCCCATTCAGCAATACTACTTGCTTTTGCGACTGGTAAAAATATAGCTTTTGTAGCAATTTGAACAATTATAGGAACAATGGGTTTTGCATGCATACCATTGACATAAGGCCATAATTTTTCCAAACTTAAATAACAAAGTTAATCTATGTTTCCATATGTTGAAATAAATTCCATCAAATTTCAGAATATGATTTATGTCAATTTTTGTGTTCATTGACATCTTTTGTCAAATTCTCCAGATTCTTAAATTTATTAATTTTTAATCAAGGCATTTAGATTCCATTTTAATTTCTTGGAATTATTTATTTGTAATATAATATGTTCATTGAAACATTTAACAAATGTTGTATAGGTATTTCCTTCTTTGGAAAATGTGCTATATGTGTTGAGGTCCAATTCGACACCAATTTCTCCCATTGCTTGTTGATCCATGCTAGGGGTATCAAATCTGTAGTATTAAAGAACTTCCTTTAATTTGTTTAAAGATGAGAGAAATGCATATTGGCATGATTTGACCGAGAAATTACTTTCATTACTTTAAATGTTTCAGCTTTGATATCGTGTTGGAAAAGTAAAGTAGAGGAAATGAATTGATTTTTATTGAGAAAAGCTTCTCCTTTTATACTTAAGGAAAAAACACAACCTTTAGTATCTAAAGGTCTAAAAGAGTTGTGTCTTTCTATGAATATCTCTTTATTGTAACTAATTATGTACAAACTATTGAACTACTGTAATTATATGTATATAGCAATGAAGAGCTTAGGAATTATGTGCTTGATCTACGTAGAACAACCATTGGTACATCTTGTGATCTCTAGAAATACTTGTTAGGATTTTATATTAGATAGTTTATACATTCATACATTAAGGGAATGTTGTGCTTTTCCCTTCTCATGTCTCTTGGTTCCTTTTTTACGATCCTTGTACTTTGATTATTACAAATTCAACAATGTAAGAGTTTGGTTCTCCTCTTTCATTCAAAGTTGTTTTCTCAATGTTGTCTTTGTTTTATTCAACATGGTATTAGAGCAAATACCAAATAAATTTCTTGTAACATCAAGAAAATTCAAATTTTGATTGGAATCTAAATAAATTAATTAATTAATGGCTTTTGTACATCCATCTTTTAAAGAGAAAACAATTTACACCTTCAATCAATACACACATAAAGTATGTCTTGTAGGTTTTCTATATTTTTATCACAAACTATTCACAAAATCGTGTAATTATTTATGTTACAAGAAAATTTTCAAATAAAAAAACAAAACTAAGAAAAAGGAATTATGGTATAAGAAAATGGGATCTTGCCATAAAGTTTGATAACATGACATAAGAATCTTTTAATTTTTTAAAAAGAAGTTCCAATTCAAGGTTTTTGATTTACATAACATCACAAAATTTGATGGAACTTTTTTTCACATTTGGAAATATAGCATAAAACTAGTTTGAAAATTTAAAAAATATTAAAAATTGTTGAGAAATTGGAAATTGAACTTGTGTTTTGTCTTGCCACTCCTGGTGGCACTATTCATCATTTACCTCCCTTCGAACTAGGGAGTAAAGATGAATTTCAACAAAATGATACACATGCATTAATAATTATTACGAATTGTCTAAATAATATTCAAGTATTTCATATTAATTCTTGTAACACATCTAAGGAAACATGGGATGAGGTTTTCAATTTGCTTGAAGTACATTGTCGCAACCCTATTTTGAGGGAGTGTGAGGATGAAATTCACACTCCTGAAATTGGGACTTGGGAGTCCTCCGGGACTCTCGAAATTTCAGAATTCGATTGCAGAGGTCAAAACACCTCGCATTGGGGTGTTCTTTATATCATTGGAAAACTATCAAAGTGTAAATGTCGAAAACGGGCTCGCATGGGCCATTTGGACATCTACAACACAAGTTATGGCAAAAAGAAGGGCTGAGAGTCAAACTGACCACTAAAAGTCGGGAATCGACCTAACCCTGGTGTGTGTAGGTGGAATGTGATACACCGTTGGAAAGCTCTTGAGGAGAGCTACAAGTTTGTTTCAGACCTCATCCCAATCGGAGGTCTGAGCAAAGAGTTATGACCTCGCAAAGTCCTGGAAGTCCAAATCAAGATAGTTTCGGGACTCCTCCTTGGGAGTCCCGGGACAAAAAACCATTCGGATGTGGGTGCCGCGGAGAGGCACAAAGTATACTATATGGGGGAAGGTGGTGGCTTCCCTCGAGTTCAAGCCATGGTGAGTCATGTGAGTCTAGAGTTGCCCGTGGCTTGTCCTAGCACCAAGGGTGTTCCAAAATGTGAACTAACCAACTTGTTGGTTGGTTTGATGCAAGTTCGAGTAAGTAAGTAAAGCTTGTCACTCTTCCTAATCCCATCTCGAAGCTTTAGCACGCCCCTCTACCCCTTCTAGTGCTGAGAGCTGGGAACGTGCCTCGAGTTCTTCACAATTCCACTGTTGAGTAACTTAAACCCAACTTGGGTCTAACTAGGAACTTGGGAGCGTGTCACACATGATTCGATGACAAAAATGTATTTAATGGAATGGTTAACAACATTGAAAATGAAATTATGACGAAACATGTGCATAATTTCAAAAGTTTTTCAAACGATTTGTTTGTGGCTAAAATCCCAATGAAGGATGATGACATAGTGCTCACTTTGATGCAAAGCATGCCACCTTTTTATTGGAGTTTTCTTGTTTCCATAAGAGATCAAACCCTGACCTTACAAACATTGATCACTTATTTTAATACAAGAAAAAAATTTATTGAAAAGTTTGGACAGTAATGTTGAAGCAATGATAAGTGGTTCGTTAGCCCTTGCATTCAAAGGGAGGCCTTGGTCTAACAATTAACAAGCCCCTTTTAATTCACATTTTTAAAGCCAAAAATTTGGCAAGCCTACTAATTATCCAAGAGGGGATACATTTTCAAGACCTTTTTCTTACAATGGGAGAAAATATTCAAATCCACTTTCCAAAAATTGTTTTTATTATGGTAAAGATAACCACATTTTAAAGGAGTGTCGTAAACAACAAATATATGAAGCAAATTGGGGTGTTCTCTTGCAACAACCCCAATAAAAAACAAATGTTCTATATAGCAACAATGCAAGCTCAGACCAATTCCACAACTAATTATTGGATTGTTGATTTGGGTGCTACTCAGCATATGGCTTATACACAAATCACATTTGTTACATATGCAAATTTGTCACAAGGGTAATTTGTTTATACAACTGATGGATTTTCTCATGAAGTCAAAGGCATTGGAGAAGTAAATGCCATATTTCAAAACAATTCAATAAAAACCATTTCGTAAGTAATTCATGTACCATAATTAAAATGTAATCTTTTTTCTGTTAAGCAATTGGCATTGGTTAGAGGAGAATTTCAAAGCTAGTGTTCATGGATATGGGTCAACCAACCAACTAGCCCAATTTTGAATTCATATCCTTCCATAGTGTCTACAAGTGTTTTGTTGGAGAAACTAGTTAGTGAAGTGGATGTTTTGAGGTGACCTATGAACATCCTCCTTGAAGAACATGTTATTTTTTATCTTACTTTTAAAACATGATTAACAAGGGTTTGGGCAACTTCTATTAGTGGGCAAGGGAGACATAAGTTGGAACAAGTGTGTAGAAGATTAATCATGCATTAACATGCATATTGCCAATGTGTCCACAAAATATCCTTCACATTTGTAAATTGTGGATGAGTTTTACAAAATGGCATTCAAGTTTTTTAGCCCTAATATTATTGTCTAGATCCTAATATTTATTTCCCACTTGTGTCTAATTCAAAGAATGACCCATCAATTTGGTCTATAGGGAGTTGATATGAATTTCAAGACGATGACAAATTCTTTTGTTATTACAATTTGTTTGTAGAATTTGGGCTTTACATCCATAAACCCTAAAACATTTTGCAAACTCCAAGAGAGTAGCATTTTGAAAATTCCAAGATAGTAACTAGAAGGTCACATGGGTTGTTATTTTGGTCATGTCTATATTTTGATTGGTCAACACTATGTTAATGGCACACAACCCAAATCTATAACAATTTGTGTTAGGTATTTATCATTCATCCCCTATGTAATGTTGGTTAGGTAATTAGGTTAAGGTTAAGTAACATTCATCACATTGATGAATGCAAGGTAATTAGGTTAGAAGCTTTTAGATTAATTATATTATTAGGTTAATTTCCTATTTAACCAAGACCTTGTTATGTCCCTTTCGTCCCCTTTTGTCCTCCTTCTCTCTTTCATTTTACTCATCGAAGTGCTAAGACGCTTTCTCATTTTTTAATCATTTGATCATTTAGATATTTTGCAAGTAAAACACTTCCAACATGGTATTAGAGTAAAAAGGTTGAGATAAGAAAATTCAAATATGAGAAGGAGGACATTCAGGAAGCCATGGTAAAAAATAGATGAAGGTGGAATGGAGGATACTAAAGTTCACAATAATCTTAGGGAAGTTCTCAATATTTAAAGACCATCTCAAAGTTTTGAGCCATCAATATTTTTATTTAAAAGTTGAATCATATTGAAGAAAATCAAAATTATTCAATCTAATCATTTATAATGATGAATTTGTTTTTAGAAGTATGTTAAGAGTCCTCCAAATGTTTTCATCACAACTAGAGCTTCTTTTTTACTTTTTGGAAAACAACCAACATGGATCCAATAGCTTTCTATAATAGTGCAAGTGTGGCAATTTTTTTCTTCAAGCAAATGCTCTAGCTAGTATGATTTTTTATTAGGGGTCAAATGGCGACCTATTCAAAAGTTTGGAATAAGCAATGGTGATTACAAATTAATTAAAAAATTTCATAATTTTTATGTAAATTTGATTAAATTACTAGAATTTAGAAAAATCTTGCCATGGTTTCCAATCAACAAAACTAAAATTAAAAAAAAAACACATACACAACAACACTAAAAGGAAACATAAAAAATCAGTTCCATGGAAGAAATTCACACAAAAAAATAGAATTTAACATATAAAGGCACCATGCATCTAATAAAGTAATAGGTCCAAAACAGTAAGTAGGTCCCTCCATTTGACAATTTGCAATATTGCAAACAAAATTGCTAGAAACAAAACTAACAAGTGCTAAAACCCCAAAATAAAATCTCCCATGTTGTAAATAGCAAAGACTCCAAAGTAAAATCTTGGCCCATGTTTGATTCACCCCACATGCTAGGTTTGTTGTCGCATGCATTACTACAAGAAAAATGCATGAGTTAAGGCCATATTGAGCATAGTTTCTAGTAGTTGCCTATTGTGCATAAGCAACATTGTAAGGAAAATTTGTTAAGTGTAGAAATTTTGGATATAAATGCGCATGACAAGTTGCAAATGGGGATCTAAGGCATTTTGGAGCTTGTTTTTCAAAAATGACCAAGATGAAAATCACCATTTGTCTTCCACTAAATTGAGGACATGGACTATTGCAATTTCTACAAGTTTGATGTATTCAAGAAAGGCATGACAAAACATTTGATTGGCTGTGATTGTGCACCACAACTTTGTTAATAGGTTCACTTTAAAAAATAAAGTTAGCTTGTTGGAACCCGTGGCAGCTTGGGCATTGCTATTGATGGAACACTTAAATGAGCCCTGGAACACTTAGGCATTGAGCTCCCATTTATCCGGTAGGTTCTAAACATGTTTAATATTTTGGGTAGTGCCAACATGCTTCATTTCATAATGGTGATTTTTAAGATGTCCAAGTGAGTGTGAAAAGAAGATTCAAAATTAGGGGCTAACCAATATTGGGGATAGATAATCCCCAATGCATCCAACACACCATGTTGGAGGAACTAGTTTTGCAATTCAATTATCAATTGTTTAATAGCCCTACCAAGTCCATTAAGAATATAACTTAGATAATAATAAAATTCAAAATGTAATAAAAGTGAATTGAACCAAAGGCCCAAGAAGATCCACATGGAAGGGTTTTAACAAATGTTACATCATCATCATCATGAACATTACTAAAGCAAATGCATCTTTAAACTCAAAAAAAATTGACAACGATTTTAATTCCTTTTTACATGGCCTCCAACATAGATAAAAATTAAGACCAATTTTTTTCAATTAAAAATGAAATTGAAAAAGACAAAAGTGAAAAAAGGACATGTCTTGAAGGGTACATGGAAAATAATGGATAAAGCTTCCACTACCTCACATGAATGGTTGGAGTGAAGAGGTTTTACCTAACATAAAAATGTTATGGTGGCAATTGGCTACATGAACAACATCCAAGTGTTTTGTGGCAAAACCCAAATATTAAACATTGATATTTGGTGACCTTAATCCTCACGATAGAAAAAACTAGCAATTAAATTTCAAAGGTTGGGTGTGGTTTGGTTCCAACTATAAATTATTGTAGTTGAAACTTGGCTCCAAGACAATTGTATTTACACAAAATTAACATAGGGCCTAACACCCAAGGAAAAAAACAAGTCCAATTTAACTTTTGATAGCCAAAAAAAGAAGTGTTGATCACAACGATAGAAAAAGAAATTAGGTGCAAAGCCTTGAATGTGATAATTTTTCAATTAGAGATATAATCATACCATTTATTAGGACGTTCATAGATTTTCATGAATGTAGGATAGGTATGAAGCTTAAATAAGATCTAAATAATTAATGTTGCTAAAAAGATTTGTGATCATGAAAAATTTGAAAATCCAAGTATGGATGAATATTTAAAAAATGTGAGAGAAACTCTAGAGTAGTTAGAAGGAATAAAAGTTTATCCATTTTTGCAAAACTTATTGTCATGATCTTCTCTCTTTCAAGTCAATTAATATAATGTCTTTGTGAAATGTTGACTAGTAAAGATTTATAAAGGGCACTATAAATGTGATTGCAAGACTTAGAAGTTGGTGATCAAAATTAGTGAGCTAAATGGATAATTTCAAAACTTGTCTCACCAATAGTAAGCCCATTGTATGACATTTGACCCACAATCCGAAAATGAAGCAAGGAAGAAAACACCTTTGGAGAGGAACATGAAAAAAAAGAGCCTAAAAAGGTACTTAATAAAGTGTTTTGAAATTCGTGTTGGTATTTTGATTCTATAACAACCAAGCATGTGATAAAAGATAGTGACCTATTAGTCTCCTTGAAAAAAAATCTTTTACAATAACACCATAAAAGCTATAGGAGGAGAAAAACATAACATATTTGAAGAAGGCATCATGGTTGCAAAATTTATAACCAATGAAATAAATAATATTTTCAAAATTCTCTACATACCTAACATCAAGAAAAAAATGTTATCTATTGGGGTAGTGATTGATGATGGATTTAGTGTCGAATTTTTACAAGCTTACTTAGTAAAAAAATCAAAACAAAGGTAATAGTTATGAAAAACATAAGAGTTAGAAAGAGGGGTCATTATAAATTAGAGGCATAATCATTAAACAATTCTAAAAAAAATTATAATTAAAAACTTAAACAAATATGAAGATCCCATCATAAAAGAAACTATTCTATGGCATTGGTTGTTGGAACATCTTAACTTTGAAGCTTTTCATCAATTCACCAACAAAAAAAAAACCTTTAAAAATATTCAAATTGCCAAGCATTCATAAAGTTCATGAAATATGCCTATGATGGAAACAAATTTGGAAAAGGTTTCCCAAGTTCAACAAGAAAAGAGCAAAACACATGTTCAATCTTGTCCATAGTGACATCTATAGCCCATTCAAAGTCAAATCCTTAGTAGGAGCTCAATATTTCATCATTTTCATCAACAATATAAGTTGGAGGATTTGATTTAAGTTCTTGAAATCCAAGAATTAAGCATATAAGGCCTTTTAGGAATTAAAAAAAACACTAAAGTTGAAAGGGTGAAATGACTCACTATTGCCATTGTGAAAGTCCATTTTAACACTAGCTAAAATTCTTAGATTTTGATAACTAACAACTCATGCAATCAATACATATTTCCTTTTGTTTCCATTAAAAAATATGGATAACCCCAAATGCATGTACATGGTTGTACTTGGTCAAAAAGTTCATGTAAAAACATGAAAGTTCAAATGAAAAATGAACCAGTAAGACATAATAATGCAATATTAAATACATAAAACAGAAAAATTATAGAGAAAGTTTCAATGCATTTTATTCTTAAACACATCATTTGATGTTGTCCTATTTTTTTCACTTATTTTTGACCCTACCATGGCATACTTTTTGAATCCACATGTCAATTTTTTAATTTTGTGACCAAGAAAGTGCCATTGGTTCAAACGTTCACTATGAGTTCATTCTTTTCTTAAAATTCATTCATAATTTTTAATATGATTATCAAGAAATTCTATTGTAATATGTATCTCTGAAAAATTGACAATGTTATTATGGAATATGATTTCACATTTTCAATTCATCCATGATTGAAAAAAATGACAATTGTGATTAGTCCTCCCAACTATGCTTTGAATTCAAACTAGATAAAAATTAAAGCCTTTAAAGATTGACGGTGGAGGAAAATACAATTTAGTTAAATTCAATAAGTTTTGGAACAAATTAGGCATTAGGAAGGAACTAATTGTAACTCACCCCAATAAAATGGTTTGGTAGAGCATAAGAATCAAGTGATGCTTGAAATAACCTAGTGTGTTACTACTAAAAAATATTCCCAAATCATTTTGGACAAAATTGGTGAACTCCACATGCTATTTACAAAATAAAAGATCATCCAAATCATTTGGTCAAAAAACCACCCTTCGAAGTATTCATTTGGGAGAAGTTGAATCTTGAAAGCCTTTGGAACTAAGGCCCATATATACATAAAGTCAAAAGGGACAAGTTGGAGGACGAAGCTAGGACAAGTACATTTGTTTGATTTGATGGGAACATTTGAGGGTACAAGTAGTAACGTACTTGCCTTCAATAAGTTGATCATTTCTAAAAATATTGTGGTCAATGAATTTGGATAATGTAAACTTGATTTGGAGGCAATCCCATTGGAGGAACATGAAGGATACATACAATACATAAGATAAATTTTTTTGTTTCTTTCTTCCACATAAGACAAGAGGAAGGACAATGGAACATATCAAAAGACCCTATGGAAAAAATGGATTTTGAGATTTAGTTGTCAACTCTAGCAACTCAAATAAAGTTTCTAGAGTCTAATAGACCTCTATTTGTATATTAACAAACAAGGTAGAAAGAAACATAGAAAACTAAGAGATCTACCAGAATTAGGACCAAGTTAGTGAGATTGAAAGATTATTTCAACACAATAACAACTCTTAAACAAAAAATAAAATTCTTTAAGGCAATTAAAGATAATGTATGGAAAAATGCAATGACGGACAAGATGAATTCCATAATCAAGAATCAAACGTAATCACTAATTGGGCTCCCCACATTACACAAAGCCATTTTTGTGAAATGGGTTTACAAAATTAAAAAAGGAAAAGATCAAGAGATTAGGTGTAAAGTGTGACTTGTAGCTTGGGGGTTAAAGCAAATATTTGGCATTAATTTCAAGAGACCTTTTTTAGTGGCAAAATGGATCACAACAAAATTAATTATTGCCATGGTTAATTGCTTCCCAAGGGTCGAAACTCCATCATACATTGGATGTGAGAACAACATATATTCTTTCGACAAGCTTGATGAGGAAGTTTACTTGAAACAACCCCCTAGTTTCATTCAATGAAGTTAAGAACTTCTAATATGCAAGCTTCATAAAACATTGTATTGATTAAAGTAGGCATTTAAAACATGGTTTGAAAGGATTGATACCTATCTTACGGAATTGAAAATGTACAAAAACACTCACAATGGAAATCTCTACTTTTTCAAAAAGGATCATAAGATCTTGATAGTCATATAATATATATATGTAGATGATCTATTCAGAACATGGAATCACATAATTGAATTAACTAATTCAAGTCCAAATTCAAGGAATAGTTTGAAATGATAGACTTGGGTTTAGCCACTAAGTATCTTGGATCAGAATTAAAACAAGGAACTAAAGGAATATTCGCCCATCAAAGGGCTTATATTCATAGTTTCCTTAAAAAGTGTGGAATGAAGGGTTGTAATGTTGTTAGCACTCCATTACAAAACAATTTGAAATTGAATAAGGAAATAGGAACACTAAATGTTGACCCAACTACATATAGGATTCTTGTTAAAAAGTTGATATTTTTAACAAACACCTAGTTGAATATATCATTTGCAATCATTGTAGTAAGTAGATACATGTAACAACCCCAAAAAACCATCTTAGAGTTGTCAAGTCCAACTTAAAATATTTCAAGGTAACTATAGACTTGGGACTAATGTACAACAAAGGCATAAGTTCTAATGATGTAAACTAAGGTGGAGATCTAGACACCAAAAATTCCACAAATGGTTTAATTTTCAAAATTGGAAACATTCCAATTACTTGGAGGAACAAGAAACAAAAGTCTATTGCCTCGTTGTCAACATAATTAAAATATCAAGCTCCCATGGAAATATTTAAAGAAGCTGAGCGATTTCAAGATTTGCTCACAAAGCTTGGCATGTTTAATAATTCTTTAATACCCATTTTTCATGACAATAAAAGTTGCATTTAAAATTCCAAAAACTTAACGTTCCATTCCAAAATGAAACATTTCATAGTGCACTTGCAATTTGTTCAACAACTCTCAAAAGACAAGAAGATAAAGGTGTTTTGCATCTTATTTGTTCAACAACCTATCAACAACATCATTGAGAATCAAGGCAAATAAAGATTTATTCAATGTAAGTAGATGTTGAAGCTACATAAGGAGGAAGGAGTAACCTACACTTCATGCATCATTTTCCTCAATATAGTTCAAACAACCATCATTGAACACAAAAGCAATGGACTTTCTAGATCCTTGCACACTTTTGGATATCAAAACAAAACTACTTGGTTTCAATACCAAATTTCTCAAAAGCAATGGACTAAGTGCATCAAAACTCACCTTACATCAATGGAGACCAATAATCAAGATTGTGTTTTAGCTTCTTTGTCATCCATCCAACCATTCTTTATAAAACAATTGTAATTTGTTCTCCTACCTTTTAAAATTCAACTCCCAAATTGTTATTTAAGTTAAAGGGACTTGTTGCTTTTGGTTTCTTACGATGTTGGGCTTTGATTGTTCTTGCATTTGTCATTTGTTTCCAATAATATCATTACTACAAAATGTGGGTGTAGTTCATTAGTCCTTGTTCATTAGACCAATGAATTCATTACTTTTCAACTAGTCCTTGTTACTAAGATTAGTGAATTCATTCAAAATCTAGTGAAATCACTTGGCGTAAAAAGACTCGTAATGTATGACCATTTTATTTTTTTTGATGTAGTGGCACATGCCAAGACCGACACTTTTCACTTCTAGGTGATGTTGCAAGATATCTGAGCTTTACTACCCTAGGTTGTTCGTTATTAAGTCCCCCTTTATGGTATAATTATATCTTCATTTACATGTTTTTTTCATAGATCACCTACACGAGCATGAGTTTGCCACACTTTTAATATATGTTCCTTCAAATGTTCTTTTAGATGCCACATGAACAAATATCTGATCTTGTGTAGATCCAGTTGTAGGCACTTAGTCATTAACCTTTCCTACCACACTTGCATTCTATTTGTCCTTGGTTCATTTCCTTACAACAATATGTATCCACTTTGGCTTGTCGCATCGTATAGTTGCACATATTTCATGTTGTGAGTGTGGACATACTATTGATGATTTGGGTATCCACTTGTTTTGATGCTTGTGCGAGAGTGAACACACTATAGCCCATGATACTTTTTGACATATTGTTGCAACTATTGCTTTGGAGAGTTGAACACATGTATAAAAAAAAGGTTTTCCACCTTTTCCCTCACCACACTCAACGTTGAGTTGATATTCTTATCATGAGAGGACCTTAGTAGATGTCATCATAATTGATCCAACTTGCCCAAATATGGTACAACATGCATTTTTCATGACAATGCATGCAACAATAGTTGCTCAAGAGAAGACATGATCATATGCGAAGCGCACATTCAAAGATGACTTCATTCCCCTTGCCATATAGTTTTCATTCTTGTTTCAACCCTTTGTTGAATAGTTGTGTTCAAGCCATTATAGCTTGTCATCAACGGTCCTCTTTAGTTCTTGTGATGCTTATTTCTTATTATCAAGAATTTGTGTCCATAGCCCTTTAACATGCGTAGGTCATTATGACTTTGTATTGTGTTGCCACACAACACTTAAGAGCCAATCCTCATCTCTTCTACACATTGCAGTTAGCTAATGCACCTTTGTCACTAGCTGATTTGTCATAGACGATGCCTTTTTTAGTTTACGGTCTTCTATTTTATCAGTGTATTAGTGGTGTCCCGATGATTGTTGTGTTATTTGGTGACTCGTGTTCTCAAGCTTTTATTTGCCTTGTACTTCTTGTGGTGGGTTCCCGGCCTTTTATATATATATGTTTTTCTTCTTAGGATTAAAAAGGGCACCACTCTATATTAGGGTTTGAGGGGGGATGTTAGGTATTTATCATTCATCCCCTATGTACAGAGTCGGTTAGGTAATTAGGTGAGGTTTGAGTAACATTCATCACATGTAGTTAGGTTAGAAGTTTCTAGATTAGTCAAGTTATTAGGTTAATCTCCTATTTAAGCAGGACCTTGCTATGTCCCTTTCCTCCTCCTCTCTCTCTCACATTCTACTTACTGAAGTGTGCATCACTCCCTCATTCTTCAATCAACTGATCAGTTAGATCCTCTACAACTAGAACACCTCCAACAAGGGGAAACCAACCGTGCCAATGCATGAGACAAGTTTCTCATGTGGAGTCACACTGGCCTTCCTGGCTTACTTCGACCTCTCAAACAGCTCATGAATTTTTTCCCTGCAACACCTTTGACTTCTTTGAAATCCTTTTTCTTCGCACTTCTATTACTCTTGGATTCGGTCTTGCCAGTGACCAATGGATTAGCCTGGAAAGAACCAGAATGTCAGTACACTTGACCCAGATTGGGAGATCCATGGTGCCTGACATGTGTGAGCATCTGCTGCACTGGAAGCCTACACATGCTGGGAAATGGTAATTTCTTGGACAGAATATTCAATCATGCATTTGCTTCCCCTCCCTGCCACAAGAGGTCCTTCTCCCTACCTGCAATGTATCTACCTACATACCCCTTCAGATTATGAATAACCAAAATCACAGTCACCAAGATCCTCGGCTGAGATGTTTACCAAGATGTGTCTCTTTTGTCCTGTCTTGCAACGTTGAATGTACTATCTGCATATGCTGTAATTTCCCTGTCCAAAATTCCTCTCACTCAAACTGAGTACGTGAAAACTTTTCCAGGGAAAGTTTCATGCTATGATCTCTCCTTCTGTCCAAGCTGAAACCTGAACACAGCAGAGATGGAAATAAGCTCCTGATATGCAATGAAACAGGAAACAAGACTTGTAGGTGATATGAAGCAGTGGTGAAGATGCTGCAAAACACCTGGGTCTCCAGTGAGCCTGTTGATGAAGGTGTAACAAGTGCATGCCCCATATAGTGCATCAAGATCTTCTCTTGCAAGGCACCTGGCCCTGGAATCACTCCACAGTGCAAAACTCATTCTCATGGTTGCTCTGCAAGACACAACTTACTTTCTCCAACTTGTTATTCAACAGCACCTCCTGCCATTCAAAACACATGTGTTCAACAAGCTCCAACAACAAACACAAAAAATTCTCTTTGATCTTCAGAGATCATTTCTCCTTCAGACTAATACCCGCAGAGTCCTATCTGTCTATTAGAATATCACAACACTCCTATGGACTTGTTAGTCTGTCTGTGAAAACCTGCGGTTCATTGCTGAGATCTAAGTGGTTTTTTTTCCTTAAACAATGAAAATTTGTAGGTGAAAGTTGAGAGAGCTAATGGTCAACTGTCTGCCCAGCCAGAAGCACTTATTGTTGTGTTCTCTTACAAGTGGGCTGTATCCACCACCTGTTATACCTTCTAACCAACTACCCAACAGGTGGGAGGTTTCAGCTGACTGGAGAGGACCATTTGAGTTCGTTACACCTCTGCACAACCCAACTACAATATGCTAGTTATGGATGTTCCCTGAAAACAAAACCTCAACACAGACTAACTGATTTTGCCTGCTTACCTGAAGCTGTTGTTTCTGTGCAAATGTTCAGTATGTGTGGGTACCTTCTCTGCATTCTTACTCCCCTCTATGCTTGTATTTCTTCTGCGGTGTTTCTATCTTGCCTCCATTCTACTTCTTTTCCTTGATCTGCTTTCATATCCACAATCTGTGGTTGTGGAAGAAAAATCATACAACACAAGTTAAAGGCAATTGGCTTGTACATGTAGAATGTGTGGAGATTTGAAAGTGCAAGATCAAAAGAAGTTGTGGACAAAGTTTGCTACTTTACCTTGCTCTTGAAGGGTCTGATGTCTCCTGGGAATTCTCTTCTGCTCCAAAGAGAGCCACTCCTAGGGTGGAGAACTGCAAGACTGTCAAGACATTGAAATGGAAGAATAAACTTGCACAGCACTCTTTCTTTGTGTTTCTCTCACCACAACTTTTCATAAACTAAGGTACTGTTTAGAAGCCATAGTAGGTGATGCAGCAAGAAGAATTATATGAGGGTTGGTGCTGGTGTGGGTGTGGAGCAGTTCTGCAGGATAAAGCAGCACTGTTTTTGAAACAGAAGGACAATTTTTGAAATTCTGCATACAAAATGTCTGCTTCTGCCATCCCAGGTGTGTCTTGCCTACAATGATTCATACAGACCAGCAATGTCAACTTCAATTCTCCAAAAAAGGATGTGTTTGTGAGACCAATGGATTCAAACTTTCTCACTTTTAAGTGTTTGATTTGTTGGGGAAGCAGAGATGCCCCATTGGAATGGTGATGTTGGCAATGAGACTCATCTATATCCACATTCTTCAGAGTTGGCCGCAGTTGGGAGCACTGCTCATGGTGGCCATCATGCAAGTGAGAGTCTGCATCTTTATCTGATGGCTACCTGCATTGTTTCAGCATGAGCATTGAAAAGAGCTTGTTGGTAGCATGAAAAGATGTGCAAATTGGATTCAAATATTTGACAGACATAAATTGTGTGTGAAACAGAGGATTCACAGATGAATTTTGTGTGCAAGCAGACACGTTTGGGTGCACATTTATGGGTGCAAATTACGGTTTAGGGTGCAAGAACAAAAGATACAAATAGATTTTTCCAAACAGAAGATACAAATCAGAATTCTCAAGAATGCTCACCTGGAATGTTGTACATGCAGATGAACATCCCCATGTCCTGCAAGAGTCTGTTACAGCAGCAGCATCAACCGGAGAGACGAATCCTGGTTTATTACCAGAAGCTTCTGCAATCAGAAAAGCCATTGCTGCCTCCCGTGAGTCGCTCTCGTGGAATTCGACCACATTCGATCCAGATACGACCAATGAATTTGTGCAGTCCCCTCGTCCATCTCATGTTTCTAACATGAAAAGGTGCAAACCAAAAGCACAGGATCATACGAATGATTCCGATCTATCTTCGCCGCCGCCGTGTTTCCGTGATCCCCGATCCTTAACGCCACCAACTTGGAACACCAACAAGGCGACGGCTGCAGAGAACAAAGAGCATAATACTGCACATAATTTCCTTTTACGACCTCAGACTTCTCGTCCTGTTGCAGCTCCTCCCGGATCCTACAACGAGGAAGACGTAGCACGTTACCAGCACCTTGCGAACCAGCAGCACAATCCAGAGAGTCGAGGAGAGGCTGATGAGCAGTCATTGAAAGCGAACGGACAGGCGATCGACAATGTGATGCAGAGAAGATCGGGCGACGGGATTTCAGGCATCGCAGCAGCCGGTGGTGAGCAAATGGAGAATCTGCTCGCTCGAGTGAAACAAGAAAAGAAAGCATTTCGTGCGAGAACCTGGGAAGAGAGCACGAAGGCCAAGGCACTCCAGCGGTATAGACTTGCCTTTCTCTTAAATTTTCCAACATTGCACAGGTTTGATTTGCGGATCCAGGACACTGCAATTCTAATTCTTCAAACTTCCTGTGCGGCGGTAGGTATGCACGGGACGAAACAAAGATCAACGAATGGGAGAATAGCATGAAAGCCAAGGCTGAAGCACAATTCCGCAAAGCTGAAGTAAGTTCACCGCTCGCAATTGAATCTATTTTGCATAAACCTTGAAAGATCTGGTCATGCATCAACAAATTGGCCGCAGAATCTATTCAGGTAAGATTTGTCTAACAGCCTTGAGAGAAAATGAGGATGCAAGAGTTCAATGCTGAATGCGCAAATTGATTGAAGCAGGCAAAGATGGAGAAACAGAGATCTAAGCACATGGAGAAGATGAACCACACGCTCGCAGAGGCGCATGTCAAGGCGCAGGACAGAAGGGCGGCAACTGCAGCCACCAAGGCCAAGCGCATCGCCAAGGCCGAGGCCATCGTTTCTAAAATCCACGCTACTGGAAGAACGCCTAGCAACTGTCTGTGTTGCTCTGCTTGACTCTACCAGCCGGCGGCAATCGTTCACTGCTCCTTTGTTACGCCTTTTACAAAATGCATAGAACTTCTTCTCATCATCTTCAATCAAACGGAATCCAAATTTGCAGATTTGCCTAGCAAAGAATCAGAACATGTTTGTACAGCATGATCCTTCTTCTCCTCCAAGCTCCTCCACAACTTCCTCCGCTTCATTTTAGCATAAACACAAGCTCTTGAGCTTTCTTATAAATTTCCAATTTGCAAACTCAAACAACTTCTCTCTTTAAGTGTTTTGTATCTGTAGATTGTGCATCCGCATGCGGCAAGCTTCAATCTTCTGCTGTCGTTTCCAAGAAAATTTCTAAATACACGCATGAGGCGGAGCAAAATAATTTTGCCAGCACCCAGCCACAGCTACTTTCTCTTCAAACTTCCATAAAAAACAATGTGCTCGTGGCAAGTTTTCATTAATCTGAAGGCGAAAGTAAGCATCTTAGCACTTCATGAACTTGGATCACGAGTTGCCAAAGGCACTCCTAATTGCGAATTGATAACTTGTTACTTCGCATCGTAACAAAGCACGAGACGATCAAAAGTCACATAGTCGCAAAGCCACACTCTTACATTCGCTTTTTGTTCAAACAAGACGCACATTTCATCTTCTTGTGTGGCATTTTGTTGTCACAACTCACTACATGGAATTTCTGCTTGTGGAGAACCATAAGAAGGACAATTTGATAAGAAGGTTTCTTGTCACATAAGAAACCTTCGCCAATGAAAAAATCCTGCCAACAATAACACCTTCACAATTTAACAATAACCAGAGCAGATTTTGTTTGCAACAATGCACACGTTTTCAGAAATTTTTTATGGAGAGTTCAATGTTTAATATGCATTGTTGTATTTTTTTTTTCCCTCTTTTTAAAAAAAAGTGACAAAGCTTATCTTTGTAAGAATGAACTAAAAATAATAATTTCATGTTAGTTTTAAATTGATATCGTGTGTGAACATGTTGAAATAATGTTTAGGAGGTTGATGATAACTTGTAATGTTAAAAATTGTGATATTGTGATTTGTGGCATTTTGTTGATGTTAAGATGACACTAATTACAAGCCCTTAACACCAGGTGTGACCATACCTTTAGCTAAATTTGGCTATAGGTGAGAGGAAATTAAAAAAGTTTAATAATCTTGCTATGTTTTGACAACATGCTAGAACCTGCTGTCTAAATATGGGAATTCAAAAAAATATTTCTAATAATGTGAGGACTTTTGGTCATTCCCCCCGCCTCCCCCAAATGCCTTTATATGAGTCACACAGTACATGGCCTTTTTTCACCCAAAACTACACTGTTTTCAACAGAAGAATTATCTTTTGTGCAAATTGATCATAAAAAGAAAATCAAATCCATAACACAAGTTTCTCTTAAAATAAAGTTCAATGCATTCATTAACACTCTTGAATTTCATTTTGAGCTTGTAGATCAAAGTAATATATATGTGTGATTATCACTAATGTTCAAATAGCTTTTCTGAAATTGGATATGTTCATTGATAATGCTATTGAGATTGATCTTCATTGTTGACGTTAGATTCAAAAAAGAAAAGCAAAAAAATTCTTTGTGTATTTCCAGGGCAGCTTATATTCATGAATATACCTCCTAGAAAGGAGAAGGGATTTAGGAACGGAAGGGGTCTTCCACCTACTTATACATGTAGAGTCTCTCTCACTCATACTGCCTAGTAATCTTCCTATCTTTAGGCTCACGACAAAAGCTTATGATAATCATCTGATGTATGCAGTGCAATAAGGCCACGGGTGGGGGGGGCACATTCCCAAAATGTGAGACTGGACTTGTTCATTCAGTGAGTAAGGCCCACAAGTTGGGGGCACATTTCCAAAATGCAAGGATGGACTAAGCAAGCAACCACCTCTTCCTACAGGCCCCATATTTTGTTAATGGCCTCACTCTGAGGCTTTACCCTACACTGAATGATTTCAAGTGTAGTGGATCACCGTATGATCCAAGTCCGTGCGAATCATGGATTGGGTTTGTAATGCATTGACATCACCAACCACTGACTTCTTCACCTGCAAAATAATTGTACAAAATCTGCACCTCAAGTTTCTGTCACATTTCTGAAACCCATTGGAAGACCCTCTGTGTTTCTGTCACAGAAGCAATGGCAAGACTCTATCATGATATTAGCTAGCACGCTTGCCCTGGTCACAGCTGATGTCGAATAATCAATAATATACACCGTGTCAGCAAGATAACATCAAAATTGAGTTGGCATGTCACGTGGCACCCGGTTTTAGAGGAATGTTATCTCTGACAAAAAAATAAAATCATTTACAGTATATTAACACATGGTTGCTCACAAAAGGGACTATAACATGGCGGTAACTTAAATCCGTGCATAATGGCACACTAACTCAGTGGTAAGTTAGTCCAGTGCATGCACATGTCAAACCCATATGGACACACACACACACACACACACACCTTCATGCCCAAACACAGACAGGTGGGCTCGTATATCCTAGATTGAAACTTTGTGCAGACAGATGAGCTTTGCATAGTCTAGATGGAAACTTTGTGCAGACAGAGTCTAATCATTCACAATTCTATTCTACTTATTGTGCACTGAGCTCCCATTCAACACTCTCTCACTACGCACTTACCAGTGAAAGAACATGATTGCAAAAACAAGCACACAAAGAAGCAAGAAGATTGAAGTGCACAAGAGTTTAGAGGGGATGCAAACAGAATTGCAAAACTGTAGACATATAAATTGCAGATTCAATTTCATGATAAATTATCACCACGCGACATGTGAACATGAGTGTAGTAGATGGCCAGTGTGAAAATACCACTGCCTAACATCAGGGCTTGGTGTGCAACAAGGTATATCTTCATAACAAGGTTGGTGCTAGAGACTTAAAATTATGAATGTCGAATTTGGGGTGTAGCTAGGGTATAAGAGACATAGGAGATCAAAATAGTGAATACCATTGTACATTTTCAGGTTCATCACTTGGGTGCCAAATAATTATTTTAGTTTTCAAAAAAGAATTTCTGCAGTAAAAAAACTATTTTTGAAATTTCGACAATAAATATAACTGGCTTCTTTGGCATGTTCTCTGGACTCTTGACTCCACCTTCTGATGTAATGAGGCCTTTTACATCACTTTTGACTGCCTCTTTTTGCCAAAAAATGGAGACATGATAGAGTTATTCGTAAAGTCATGCCCTATCGGGCCTCAGTTGCACCCCTCATTTGATGCTTCATCCCCTGTGGCTGTTGTCCACAAAGTCATGAAATTTTATTAAATAAGGGTATGAAATACTGAGACTCAGGATCAAATGCACCAAGCTTGAGAACATTTATAGCTAAATTACACATAGCAACAGCATTAAACACATTGTGATTCACTCTCACCATCAAAAAGCCATGAGTTGCATTGCACACAGCTCTACATTTAAAATATATCTCCATAAGAGAAAAGAGCAAGGTTACAAGTCTGACATGACCCAAAACCTATACTGCAGGGTCATCCGCATTGCCATCCATATATCAGTCGGAAATTACTGAAGCCAACATCAAGAAATTGAAAGCATGCAAACAGATTCTTATAAGTCTGTACGGAACTTGGCACCTCATGATAGATAGGATGCACATTGTCAAATCTGCTAAAAAGAACCAAGGTAGTGATCATGAGAACTGGTCACCCAAAAAACCTCTCCTGAGGCTAAAGACATTACAGGTCATAGCACTGGACAATTTCACACAAAGGAACAAGACATGCTAAACAAATCCAACAGATATGAACTCTTCTGAATACAGTATCCACGCCTATTATTACTGGCTTTGAAGAGCTCTAGCAGGACGTAAATAAGGTCATTTATTCCTCAGCAGTTCAGTTGGATTGATGTCAACACTCTCACAAGCCTACCCTATCCCACAAGCAAGAAGTCATCAACTCTTGCTAATAATATTCCATCATCACCAACCACCAGTGAATCCAGGGGTCCTGAAGACATTCCAAAGGTGCCACATGTGAACCTTCCCGCAGCAGCTATTCATGGATGGCCATATTTAAATGAGCTCTCTCATCAAATCAGCTTTGTGGTATAATAGACATTTGACAGAGGGTGAATAACCAACCATCTAATACTTGGTTCTATGACATCCCAATGATATGGCTGTTGCATACTCCCAAGGAATCTAGTTCTTGGGGCCAACATCTTTCAGGGCACAGATCTGCTCCTCTCCCATGGCACCCATGACAGTCACCACCAAGTCCTTACCCTCCTTGAAACCCTCCTTTATCTGCATGGGTGGAATTTTTGACAGCTAAGTCCCATATGCATTGAAAAATAACTTTAAAGTATGCATGCAATGAAATCATCTTCAAAACCCTCGGTCAAGAATGCAAGAGAAAGACAAGTGCCTACATTCATCATGAGACAAGTATTTTGACACAGCAATAATTCAGAGTTTCGAGGAAATAAGAGAGGACTTTGTATTAGTAAAAGTGCAACCTGAGTGAGAAGCTGGTCATCTGTAGGAAGGCGCAGATCATCCTTGGTATCTCCATTATCAGTCAGCAGGCTCACCTGAATTCAAATAGCAAGGAAATGAAGCATTAGACTATTCTGTAACACTTACAACAAAGAACTTCAACATTCAACTCTTGTGGTTTACAAGTGCAAACTACAGAACACACATAAGCACAAAACATTGACATACAAGGGACAAAGGAGGACAAATCCATTGTCAACAGAGCACAGAAATCCTACAACTCCCACCATTGGAAACAATTGTTGACAGAAAGGAAAGCAACTTACAAATCCATCCTCAGAGATGTCAATGAGCTGGTAATCAGTGCGCACCACCTCTGGCACCTATGAGAGCAAGGACAGGAAAAACCAGTTCAAGCAAAGGTTTAGAAGTGCATGTGCTGCAACACCAATGAAGTCCGCTGTAAAGCACAATAACAAACAACAAACAGAATGTACATATGGTTTTGAACTGCTCACATCACAATTGTGGGAGGAAGGGACAATATCCTCGAGCTTCTTGCCAGTAAAGATGTCAATGGCAACGAAATGACACTTGGCATGACCATGCTTTCCAGTCTTTGAGGTAGACACCTCAACAACCTGCCACCACCCAAAGTCAACAACACGTCAGACTGTCTGTGCATAGGAGTGGCAACTAGATCAGTAGCAACACAATAAAAATATAATTGCAAACCAGGAAAATACAGCGGCAAAACAAAGTAACACAACAAGTGCAGTCAGAGATTATGGTATGGGAAACCAAAAACATCTTTGACTTCCTGCAAAAATACGATGTTAGTACCCCATACACAGCACGATGGAGTTTACCGTTACGGTGCTAGGGACGCAAACATAAAAGAGAACTCGAACATCGATAGAAAAAGCCGATGACATAGTTCAAAGCAATCCAAATTATGAAGCAATCAAGAACACACTTCACTGTCGAAGGTAGAATATTAAATGTTAAATCCTCGGTCCTTCTTCGTTACCGCAGAAAAAAGGCACAGGCAAGAGGGAGCCAAGACCTAAAGCGTTGCAAGAAAACCGACTTTATCTTCGAGGAGAGCCAAACTAGACAGTCTGCCGCATGGAGAGAAAGCGAGGAAAAGTCGCGGTATGTCTTACAGTCACACCGCCTCTTGAGGACTCTTACCAAGACGAAAGACGAGACCTTCTATCAGCAAAGAGAAAAACCACGGCGTACGACGACATTACGCAAGAAACTAGCCAAGAAGAAACCCCGTACGTAGAAACTGAAACCCTGGAGGAGAAAACCGTTGTCATATCGGTAAAAAGGAGGGGGAGAGAAAGGCGTAGCAAAATCTACCTTGCATGGCCTTGTCTTGATGACTAAGTAGGCGTTCTTGCGGATGGTACCGGCCTGCTGAGGGAAAGTCTTGGAAGCCCCGGCATCAGCCTTAGACTCGAAGTGATGATCATCATCCGACATGGTGTTTGGACCTCTTCCGCCCACTTACTACTCCTCTCTTCCCGCAACAGACAGGCCTCTTTAAAAGGCCACAAAGAAAAAGAAACACAGACACAGAAGCGCGGGGAAGAGACACCGCACACGCGAAGGGAAGAGCGGTGTGTGCGCGTGCTCGAGAGCCGAAGAGTGGCAAACGCGAAGAAGACAACGCCGCGCTACTTCTTCTTCTTCTCTTCTGCAACCACGTTCCCCCAGCTGCTGCACCACCACCCCAGGCTATGGTTCACGAGATCTCAACCGTCTATTTTGAAGATCGAGGGTCCTAAATCGTCCTCTCTATTAGGGCTTTGGTTAAGCTCCGAGATCCCTTCGCATAGGGCCCAGGGGCCGCATCCGATCCAAGGGGGTTTTTTTTCTTCCTGCCCCTTTCTCGCTGAGAGGGGCAGCGGTGGGGCAGCAAAGCCCACTTGGGATCAGGAAAGAAAAAATTGTAGGGTAAAGCCCGTGGGTGGGTGCTTTATGGAAATAAGGGACCCGGAGCCAGGAGCTGAGGGAGTCTTGAATTTCTTTAAAACTTGGGTCTGTGGGCTAAAGGCATAAAAATCGAGTGTTAATTTCTAATTTCTAGTTTTTTCACATGATACCTCGTGAGTGCCCGTTGGATACTTGCCGGGCATCATGGGAAAAAAAAAGGCCACCAAGCTTTATGAAAATGGAGGTGGGCTTTCCAAATACAATATGGGTAACATGCCTTCTAATTACTCCAAAAATTATCGGAGCATGTCTTTATGGGCTGGAGAGAAGGGCAGAAGGGGAAAAAAAAGTAAGGGACAAAAGAAAAAATCCAACCAGGTGGAAAAAGAAAAGAAAAGGAAGAGGGAGAAGGGACGGTTGAGAAGAGGAAAAGAAAGCTTGTCGAATGAATGAGATTTGCCTATTAAAATGGATGATATAGAAGACACTTCAACATAGTAGTATGTTGTCAAATTGATTCAATATTTGCATGTGGATGAAATCAATCACAAAGATACCAATTGGTCATAAGTTAATACATGAAAATGTGACCATATATGGCTATTATTTTCACTAGGTAGTTGGGAATCAAGCATGCCTGGGATCTTAAGGGGCTAAGATGGCAAAAAGACAAGCTTAATATCCTTCCACCTTTTCTTATGATATGAAGAAAGTTGACTCTTTCTTTTTGCACTCGAACTCAAATGTTAGGCAAACTCCCAGGTGGGGATGAAAGTTTACTCGGGTGAGGGGTGGGTGGGCAGCTTGAGATACCCTAGTGACAACATTGACGGTTAGGCTAAGAGCAGCTCCATTGGTGCACGGTATGTGAGTGAGCATGCAAAATATTTCTTGCATTCAAGATTACTAGTGTGAACCCTGTGCATAATGCACAAGTGTGTTATTTCAACAATGTTTGGTTGATGTTTTTGGTTTTTTTAAAAAACTTTTCTTTTCAAACAACTGTCCGTGGCCACTGTCCGTCCGGAGTTACTGTCACAGACAGACCAAGTGAATTAATATATATGATTAGTTATTTTATTTTTTTTTTTTTTTTCCTTTCCAACCCCACTCATAAAACTAAAATTGAGATTGCAAATAGGGGGAAGACTACTAACAACAACCCACCTGGACGAATCAAACTATCTAGCCACTCAACAGCAGGTGTTATAGGCTCTGGTCTGCCTTTAACCAGCCCCAGTTTCACGTGGGAAAGTGCCTGGCCAAAGCTATTTTGGTAAAGCCAAACACACATGATGGTTTTGAGTTATGTTTTGAGTTTTCTTTATCCAAATTTCTTTTGTTGGTGGACATACTGAACACTGATGGAGTTGCTCTAACATACTTTGTCAATGATTTGAATATGCATTCAGAGTTGTATTTTAACTGCACCAACAAGCCCAGACGCCATATAAACTTTTGAGTTTCTATTCTCAAGGAGTTTGGGGGATCAATTAGCTTCTGAGTTTATGTTCTCAAGAAGTATGAGCACCTCCTTAAATGAGTAAGATTTTGAACAATTGGAAGAGATGTATTTTATAATAAAAACATTCCACGGAAAGGAAAGGATGATGATCATACTGAAGAATTGGTGTAATGGATTTCAAAGTCATCAAATTTATTTTGGAGTTAATTTATTGATGATGCTTGATAACTTTGAGAGTTATCAATAACACGTTCATTTATTACCCCGTTGATTTGAGAGGTGACACTAATTAAATTTAGTTAAGGTTTTTGAAGAATTAAGTGACAAGTTATTTGTCACTAAAGTAGGATCTGAAAGATAAAGATTGGGAGTGCTATCATTTTATTTTTTTTCGCAAAAGAGGAAAAGTTATTAAACTTGTTTTTTAATGTTTTTGGTGTGTGAAAATCCCAAAGAGGCACAAAAGAGTGTGTGTGTTATATTTTGTGTGTAATAGTTTCTAGGAAGGCTAGTAGTAGAAGGGAGACGGGCCACTTTTCCTTTATGGAAGAGTACAAGTGATGATATTGTGACACTTTGAAGAGATAGTAGTTACATCTCTATATTTTTTTGCCTTTGTTTGTTATATATATGGTCTTGCTCTAGTGGCAGGATCTCTCAATGTCATCTCCTACTTGAGAAGAATAAGGTCCAACAATGGGAGATATCTAGGCCCTGGAGAGTTAGAAATGTCATTAAAGATTCAAGTTAGTCCAAGAAAGGAAGTAGTAGCATCATGGTCTTAATTGAGGACATTGTTGGAAAGGAAATGCAAGAACAAATTACTACCACCCTCAATGAACAAAGTTTTCCTTATCTAACCCCACACTTGATTGAGTAGTTACAAGGATCATGACATATCTATCCTTTCCATGCATATTTGAAGATGAAGAAATGAAGGGCACTAGTTTCCTTAGTATTGACACTAATGTTACCTTGGTGGAACCCAACAAAAGCCAAACAAACAACTCAGATTTTAGATGGGGTAATCTAATTTTTGTCTTTTGAATTTGTTGGTCCAAGATTATTGGGAAATAATTTAGAATAGATAGAAATAATGGAATGAAAGCACACTACATTGACCCTCTTTTGCACACTTTTGATTCTAGTATTATAATACTAAAAATATAAATATTGTCAAAATGTGATGCATTTAATTTTAACTTTTGATGTTTACAGTAATTTATAATTTATTTTTTCACAAATTTAATGCCGTCTAATTTCATTCAAAAGTAGATTATGTCAAGGATTTTTTTAAGTGAAAAATCACTAGTTATCATTGTCCTTTTTAAAAATTTAGAGATAGTGGTCCTTTTTAATTGATTTTATGTTTACTAAACAACCTAATTTTTGTCAATTTTAACTATTTGGTTTAAATTTATGTTAGCTTCAAAGACTACTTTTTGATTGCAGAGCTATTAAGATAGAATTAGGGATAGGAGTTTGATCATGCCTAATGGTTGGAGTCTCTCTTTGTTGTTGAACCTGATGATTATATATTATTTTTTAAAGATTTTATTTTGGCACATTGATCAAACCTTACATCTAAAATTCAATTTCATTGAAATTATTTGAAACTGTTTTACTTTAGGTTTAAACATGAAAAAATCATCTCTTTGAATCCCTACTTATCAAGTGAGGACTTTCCAACCATATCCAGAATAATACATTTCTTTCTTCATGAAAAATTATACATCTAAAACTTAGTTCACTAATCTTTAGAACATTGCGATTGGATAGGGGGGCCTGAAGGTGTGCAGTCATACGGTTGCCAAAAGGGTGTGGTCAAGGTAGTCCCCAAAGGGTGTGTTTGGATTTTTTTAAAAAATATTTTGTAAATAATACATGAATTATGATAAATATTTAATTGATATTATATTATATATTAATATTGGTCCAATCTTTGATTAATTTCAATTGAGGTTTTCAAGACATCTATTCAATTTATCGAAGTTACGTCCATCTTTATTTGTGATTTTGGTCTAATTTCAAACTAAATTCGACTCAATTTTGTTTACAGTTTATTAAAATTTTGATGTCATCTATTTGACTTGGCTAGATCACATCCATCCTAGATGTCAATTCCACTCAGATTTTTGGTGCAAATGCATAAGGTCCAATCCTAGTTAGATTATAGATCTAGATGGATTTTAATGGGGTTAAATCAATGTCAATTTTTTAGGACAAGTCAATGTTAATTATTTAGTAAATAATAATAATAATAATATTAAATATTAAATAATTATTATAGTTTGTCTTCATGTTGTTATGCATTATTAGTGATGACGACTTACCAAACATTAGAAATCCACTTTAATACATTGTACTTATTGAAAGTTTTCCATGAATATAAGAATGTGAGGTTTGGGAAATCTCAATGTCACAAAATAAACAAACTATTTTTTTTCTAGATAAATGTTATAAACAAAATTATCACTAGACATAATGCATAACATAGTGAAATATTAATAATGTAAATTGAAAGAACCATGGATATGTTTAAATATACATAGATATAACAAATCTTGTTTCTCATTTCAACTTGCACAAGTATTTAATTTCATTCATAATGAAAAAATGATTTTTTGATTAAGTAATAATAATTTGTGATGTGAAATTTTAATTTCAATGACAATGTTTCATTGGAATTGGTTTACGTAGGATGGGTATTTTAGTGATCACCACTATGACAATTCCAAAATCATTTTGGATTATAATTCATCATAGATCAAATCATTTTGGAATTGTTTCTTGTTGTTTGAGATTGGCAACCCCTTTGAATTGCCTCTTCCATTCAATGTACCACCACCCTTGAATGATCGTTTTGGCAATGGACCTTCTGGAACATCATCTTCCTACAAAGCAAGCAAGTTCAAATCTTGCCTCTTTACTTTGAACAAATCCCATCACCTAACAAAAAATCAACAAAACATCAGAAGCATCAAGAAGCAGTAATTAGAGTTGATGCTCTCCCTTGTACCTCCAGATGTGTGCTTACAAATTCCATCAGTCTAGTATGAAATGTTCGCTACCGTTCTACAGTCTCTACATGTGAGTTTCCTTTTTAGGGTAGATCAATTTTGAACTTTCAAGAAGGTCTCCTTGAAATGTTTTTGTCTCTTTGTATCTTGTTCTAAATTTATTTAATGAATCAAAATTTTGTTGACATTTAACTTACCAAATCAAAAATGATTTTTTTTTAATGGAACAAAATGACATAAAGTGAAATTTATAAAACATTTATCTTTGAAAAGACAAAATTGATTACAACAAAATTATTATGTCCACAAAAAAATTTAATAATTGTCATTAATAGTGCGAAGCAATGTGGAGCCTAAATAAATTAAACAATAATAATTTGTGAGGTGATAATTATTAAATTCTTCAAATGGATTATAAACATTGTTCAAATTATGTGGAACCACATGTGAAATGGATATTATGAATTTCATAAGAATTTAAAATGATTTAAATTACTCTTGAAATATATTTACATTTTTCAATACAAAGGTTACATGTATTTTTTTGGTACAAATATTTTCTAACCTATCACGATATTTTATTTTTCTTGCTTGGGTTATGCTCTACCATAATACACAAATACATTGTGAAACTCCTTAACTTTGACATGGTTTAAGGTCAAGTATACACCACCTAGGAATACATTACAATGTGATTACATAAAAATGGTCATTTAGTGTGTTTTTCACATGATGTTTGAGGGTTAACTATATTTAGTAAAATGTACAATTCACCTTTTAATAAATGTGTGTGACTCCAATTTTATTTTATTTTGGAAAATTTCCTATGTTGCAAGTCTCTTTGAAATGATGAAGCTAAAATGTAATGTTTCACAAAAGACAAATAAAAACAAAAAGAGGAAGGTAGTGTTTTTTCCTTCTTTTGATTTTTTTTCATTGTTGTCAAATTTATTTAAATCACTAGGGAAAGTTACATAATTTTGATTAAATGAAGAAAATCTTTAGGTTTAAGAAATCTCTTTGATCTCAATTGGGATTTTAAATTGTATTAAATTTTTTCATAATCCATAGGGTTGGTTTTAACATCACTTTACTTGCAAGCTATATCATAATTTACATAGTTTCCATTATGGTTGGAGATCAAAGGTAAACCACACACCACACATTGGAAGGAATTTTCTTTGGTTACCAAAGTTTTAGTACTAGGTAGTTGCAAATTAAGGTGGATCATTTTTGGTGTCGCAATGGACTTTCTATATAATGTATTCTATTCAAATGCTACAGATGTATGGTAAAATCATTAATGTGGTAAAGCTTTTTATATTGGATTAAAATTTTCAACTTGAATTAACATAAATACATAATAATGAAATTCTATAAATATACACCAAACATATAGGAATAAACTTTTGGAAAAGAAATATGGACTATGGTTTGGAATATGCATTTCCATTCAAATGCACACTTCATTATCATTTCATCTCGAGATGTTTTAAATCGACTCAATATATGATACGTGATAAAACAACAAACATTGATTAAAAAAGTTATGATAAAAACCTTAACCAACAAATAATGATGATCTTTTGAATAACCACATTTGAATTTTATTTTCAAAAGTTCATATCTCAATCATTTTTTGTTAGATTGATGTTTTTCTCTCTTAACATGTATGTCAAACAATTGTTTAATTGGACTTTTCATCATCTAAATTTTATTTTTTTATTAATCATCACATAATGTCCATTTAACATAAATTTTTCATTGTTATTGGCATTTTAATATTAAAATATAAATTATTTGGAATGTTTTATGTGACCAAAATGAGTCATTGTAACTTGCAACCATTTGTCATTCATTTGGTTCAACATTTAATATCAATAGTTCCTACATTTGTGTAAAGGATTTATAGGCCAACAAAATTGACTTGCAAAATAATCAATGATCATTATGCAATTATATAAATAATAATAAAAGTAATAATACAAATACACATGGCATGATCCACCAAAAAGTTGATGTGCAAGTTTATAACATGTCTTTTTATTAAATGTTGCTTCATATTGGGTTGATAGTTGGTATTTTAAATATTGATTATTGCATGTGACTTTTGAAACTTAATATGTCAAGAATTTTAAGTTTTGTTACACATTTGAATCATAATTAAAGCTAATAATAAATTATGGTATTAAGTTGATTTGGAACTAGTTCCAATGTGAATAGGGTTTTAAACATTTTTACTTTTGAAGCAAAAGATGCTTGATTGTGTGTTTCAAGCTAGTTTTTGTGACTTGGAATCACAACACTTTTTTGCGTTTTTGTGCTTGTTATGCAAATGTGTATGTTTTCATTTTGGAGGAGTTTGTTATACTTAGATTTCTCTAGGATATTTGTAGGTGAATAAATTTTGAATTATGAAAATTTAATTTGTTGCTGTGAATAACAATAAGTGTAGGCATTCGTAGGGTAACACCCAACAAATATGTAACAAGACAAAATGTAATGCATTAATGGAACTACTCTTATAATGGGTTCATTCTAAATATGAATATGTCACATGTTTAAAATGTTAAATTATTGAACAAAATTATCAAGTTTGATTATCTTCATAAATGCTTTTGAGGCCCAACACATGCTTACTGAATGATAAACTTTTTGCACATTGGACAAGAATTAAAAATTGGATCAAAAAAAAAAATTGTATTTCAATTATTTATCACTTTCATGCTATATGGGAAGAGTAAAAAAAATAAAATGGTAGGCTTGGGTTCAAAATTAGACTTGATTCCAAGCCATATGAAATTAATTAAGAAAATAGTTAAAAGAAACCCTTTAATGTCATTGTATTGGTGATTTGAATCAATATCAAATTGCCACCTTAATGATTAAACAATTAATAATATATCCTTCATTACATTAAAATGGAACTTCCATTTTGTTATCAAGTTGTCACAACGTTTCCCATAATATTAGAATTTGAATTCTCAAATGAAACACCATGCAAATAATATGAAAATTATTCTAAAATGAAAATAAATTCATTGCATAATGTACCATAGAAAAAATGAAACCACACCAAGTATTAAATGATTAGAAAAGAAACATCTTGTGATATATTAGAAATAATTAAAATGATAAAAACTAATGACAAAAAAAAACCTTTAGACACAAACAAAATGATACACATTACGAATTAATATGCATAAAATCTTATTCACATTTTTTGGCATGAATTAAATTGTGCTTAAACTTTATGCATGTTAATATAATTAGTGTTGGTAGGCTTTTGGATTTCAAGAGGTTCAAGTCCAAGTTACATGTTAGATTTTATGGTCTTTGGACCAAAAGATCAAAGTTTTTTTTGAACCACCATTGGAACCTAATTGGGAATTGACATATTTTCAAAATTGAACAAATATTTGAATTGGGGGGTTTTCCCCCTTTTAAAAAGGTTAGATTCTTTAGATATATAAATATAATTATATTTAAAAATATAAACTTAGTCATACATTTAAAACAAGTTATTGCATTTGATTGATTGTACATAATTAATAATACATACTTTTTATCTTGAAATGTGTGTATTAGTTGAAAAAAATAATATTACACATTTTTTTTGGTTTAGTTGTGTGTAATGGAAATGGAGCCAAACTTTGTTTTAAACTAGACCTTGACTTTAAATTCTTTGTGAAAATGATCGAAATTGAAATTTTTTTGAAATCCAAAAAACCAATTTCAAAATTCCACAAAAAAAGGAGGAGGCCAAGACCAAATAATCACGCATTGTTCCTTTGCTTCTAAAGCTCAAAGAATATTTGTAACCCTCCATTTAGAGCTTCCAATCTTGCAAAACTTGCTCAATTTGATAAAGGAATGGGGAAGATATGGAATGTTTAGTTTAAATGGATTCAATGTTTGATGATGAATGATCTAAAATAGATTAAAATTTCAAGCTAAAAGTTTTTTGTTCATTACATTAATGTTTCTTCAATACAATGAAATTTGGTAAACCCTTAGTTAGTGCATTCATAAGGTTTTAAATCACTCAAAATAGATTAAAAATATGAATTAATAACTACAAAAGGGTCTTGAACAATGTTGGGTGGTGCTTTAGTTTTTCTAAGAATTGTCAAATCCAAGTATTAAAATGTTTTGAAAGACCCAAACTAGTTTTTTTTAAAAAAATTATTTTGATTTTTTAAAAACTTGGGCACGGTTTCAAAAATTTGCAAAAATAATTTCACCTTGGTTTCAAAGCATTAATTCTCACACATTTTATACCAGTTAGTTTTCAAAGCCGACTTTCACATATTGGTTATTATAAATTTTGTTGTCTTAAATGTTAATTTTTAATGTTTAAAAATTACAAAATTGCACCAAAAAAGTTAAATTTTCGGGGATAGGTTCTAGGGCAAATTTTTTTTCATTATTTGTTCGTCATTTTTTTCAATCAAAATTAAAATTTCATTTTGATTTGACTCCCCCATTTTCTACTAGAATATTACCTACCCTAAAGAAGCAATTAAAAATAAATATGTTTTTTTTGCCAAAATAAAATTCTGCTATCTATTCAAAAATCAACCCAAACATTTACAAGCAAGTGAAAGAAAAATTAAAAAAAAGATGTAATGTGTTGAAAAAATACACAATGCAATTGTGTAAATGAAATGTAATGTGTATAATTAAACATACAATGTCCAAATAATTCTTGCACACAATAAACAAACACATTGTCAACCAAAATTTCCCAAAAACAACATGGATAATAAAAAGTTTCATTAACAAACAAATATTGAAAAATAAAATCTCACCTTCTAAATTTGGCCTGAAAATTTGAATCTAAGGAATTCTTCCCACATCTGCAGATGGGGGTAGATACCAATTTAAAACATGAGGAGTAAGAATAGTATCATCGGTAAAAAACAAAGGGGTAGGAACATCACAACGTAATATAGAGGTATTTTAGCAAGCTGTGTCAAGATTGAACATGTAAAGGAACAACAACATCGACCAAGGAGCGTTGAAAAGCAATGTTGACCAAGGAATAATAAGAGGAGTAGTAATGTTGACCAAAGAGTAGCAAGATGAGCAATAGTGTCAGACAAGGGGCAATAGAAAAACAACAATGTCAAACAAGGAGTAGCAAGAAGAGTAACAACATTGAACAAGGAGCAGTAAAAGGAGCAGCAAGATGAGTAATAATGTTGAACAAGTGGCAACACCATCAAACGAAAAACAACAAGAAGAACAACAATGTCGAGTAAGGAATAGTAAGAGGAGCAACAACATCGAGCAAGGTGTAACAAGAGGAGAAATGAAATCAAGCCCCTAGTGGTGTCAAGCAAGGAACATCGAGCAAGGTGCAGCAAAAGGCATAGGAACGTTGAACAAAAAACAAGAATAAAAATAGCAACATTGGACAAGGAGTAGTAACATCAAACAAGAAACATTAAACAAAAAAGAAATGAAAAAAACTCACACATAGTAACCAAAAAAGTTTGAAACATTTGTTTTATATGAAGCAACAAATTAACTACTAACTAAACATTAAACATCAAACCCTACTAACTATTGACTATTTAATTAATTAAAAACCTTGAAACCCTAACCTTGAATTTTTCTAATACCATGTCAAGTTTTTAATTCAATATAAATATACATTTGATTAGAGTTTCAAAGGTCCCATTCTCACATTACATAAAACCTTGCAGCCGGGTTTCATGAAGGGCATCACTCAATGTGATACCTTGAGGGTTTCAAATTGAGAACTAGTTTGAAACCTTATCTAGTTCTCACATTTTTTGATACCTACCCAACATTGGTATAGAGCTAAATTTTTCAAGATTTTTGAAACAAAATATCACTCATTCTCTTTTGGTGTGTTTTTTTTTGTGGCTCTTTTACTTTTGACACACAATGAACATTTTGAGGCCCCTAGTTTGGGCATTCAATGACAAAAAAATTGATCAATTTGGTTAAAGATTGACAAAAATATTGAAAAATGTTTGATGATTACCCTATGTATGGTGATGAGCATAGCTATTTTAAAGGGCAACTCATTTTATAGTTGGCCCAAGAACATTAACATCATTGACCACAAGACTTGGTCACACGAGGGTCACATAGGCCAACCCTGAGTCAATTTAGTTCTTTTGTTTTTCTCTTGAGAGAAATGAACATTTATTTATTTATTTTTTTCTGGGGCTTTTGGCCAAAATCCCATGATGCCATACTTTTCAATCCATATCTCCACATGATACATCCCAGAATCCCACACACACTTTCTCCATTTTGGTCTTCTTATGAGTATCTTGCACGGTACCAAAAACCATATTCTCTCTTTTCCAAATCCCTAGATCTCAAAATCTCCAAGTGTTATTAAATATGTGAAGGTTGACATATATAAAACACTTGGAAAAAGGCCCAAGCCTTAGTTTGTGGGCTTTACTGGAAAAAAGGACTCATGCTCGACTCTGAAATGCCCTACGAGTGTTTACAATCTGCAATGTGCTCTCTAAATACATTAGCAAAATCTGAGGAGGTCTTTATGCATTTGGAATTGTCCTAGATGAAAAGACTACTTCAACAATTTTCTTAAACTGCACTTTACAGTCTTATGCACGCCTGCAAATACCCTTTTTCATTAGATCGTGCGACAGGATAGCGTAAATCTTGCAGCAGGATTTCCTGTATTGATGTCCATTTTGCAGTGCTCATTTTAACCCCTTCAAAATCAATTTTTCTACTATGGATTTGGACAGTGACTATTACTGGTCCAGATGTAAAGACATAAATGGTCTTTGAGTGTTTAAAGGGACTTTTATCACGTTTGTGGGTGGGGACAGCGATCATTAAACACTATTGTATTTTAACATAAAGGAGTTGTTTACTGTTTTGGGGTGGAGATGCTCTTAGAGCAACTTTAGATGAGCGTCCACGGTCCAGGGACCAATGAATTCAAGAATCTTATTGGTAAAAAGCTTTAAATTGGTTCCAAGGCTTTTAGATGAGGGTCCAAGACCAAAAAAGTGGCAAATTGAGGGTAAACCTACATGGCACCTGTTTTGGAGGGAAAAGCGATTGGGTCAGACCCAAAAACAGTTCTAAAAGGACAGCTCCTGATTTGGAGAACCAAGAATCAGGCTGGGGACCAAGGTACACTCCAACTCAAGGATTCAATTTGCTTCAAATGAGTCCAAATTGGTTCCTAGGAAATTGGACCCTTTACCCTCGTCTAAAGTGGGTTTAGTGTAAAACAAATCCCTATATGCCAATCCAAAACACGATCATGAGGAGAGTTCATTGACATGTCATTTTGGGATACCAAATTAAAACGCCCCAATTGGAGAGCTTTTTGACCTTTGAAGACCACCCAATCTAATCTAAACTAAAAAGCCCAAGTGTCCTTCCAAAGAAAACCTAAAATGATGACATCTCATTTGATATACCAAACTAAAACACTCGATCGGAGAGTCTTTTCAAGACCACCCAAGTGTATTCCAAAGAACTCATTTGGCATACCAAACTAAAATACCCTAGAGCCTTTTCAACCTTTTAAGACCACCCAAGTTCTATGCAATTTTTTCAACCACGATCAACCTCTCTTGCCAAGTTGATATTGTGCTCACCAAAAATAACATTCGTGCTTTGTGCTTTAGTAGACGCTGTTATTGTCAACTTGACATGAGCAAATTTATTTCTTCAATCTTGTGTAACTCTAAAATTGCTGCCTTCAGTGCAGCTCAGGCCCAAAAAACCATTTATCACAATCAACACCCAAATGGAGAGCCTTTTTGACATTGTTGAGACTAACCAATCAAATCTAAACTAAACCACCCAAGTGTCACTCCAAGAAAGAAACCCTAAAATGATGATATCTCATTTTGGGCACCAATTTAAAGCACCCAAGTGGAATGCCTTTTTCTACCTTTGACAACGCTCAACCCTAAAATGAGATCTCAATTTAATGACCAAAGCGCTACCAAAGCAGTAGTGTGTTTTGGCGAATTTTCGCCACTTGGCGATAAACAAAAAAATCCAGTTTACTGTTGGACCACATGCAAAGGATTTTTGTGAAAAATATGCGCCAAAGTCACCAGATTTTGAGGAAACAAATTCTGAAATCGCCATATTTAGCCAATAGGTTTCAGCAGTAGGTCGCCAAAAGAAAGTAGCATTTAAGAAAATTTCTACTTTCATCTCCGACCTGTAGCCAAATTTGGGCTAATTCCTCTTGTACAACTGTGGCGACGTCACAAATTTGGCTAAGTCCTCTTCTTTTTGGACTAATTGTGTTGCACACTTGTCTCTTTTCTTCGTGTTTTTGTGCGCATATTTATTTTGTTGTGTTTTTGTGCGTGTTCTTGTCCGTAGAGCGAGCTTGCGTGCGGGGGAGCAAATGGAGAGGAACAGGAAGCAACGGGGCGGCTCCTCATCGAGAAGGGATGTGAGTGGAGTGCTGGTGTTCATCGGTGTGTTTCTGCTTGCATCGCTGGTGACTTTGGTTTGGAATTACGAGGGAATGCAAGGTCTATTGCGCTTGATGTCTCGCGAAGGTATGACGGACGACGGAAGTGGCTCTGCGGAGAAGGCAGCGAGGAGGGAGGAAGTGGCGACGGGCAACGTCACTTCCGTAGCAGCAGCAGCAGCAGGTGCAAGGGTTCAGGACAATGAGAAGGTGAAGGAAGGAACTGACGCTACCACAGGAGGAGGAGTAATAGCAAACAGGTTGTCGTCGTCTTCTGGCGCAGTGCAGTTGGAGCCACTGGTTGTCGATCTCACTATTGTGACGAAAGCTGTGGGCACTGGAGCAGGTACGGGAAACCTCTAGGGCTGTATTACAATGGACGCGTTGCAAAAGAGGTTTTGGGGAAAGAGAGAGAGAGAGGGTTACCGGGCTTTGGTTGTATGTGAAGATGAGAGGACGAGACAGGAGAAGAGGACAAAACTATCATCTCTGGATGTAGAGGACCTGCTGATCAAGGCATTGTTCTTTCCGGGCATGAACAAGCCTTCATTGTGATCTTGATTTAGGGAAAGAAAATCGGATTGATTTGAGCGCAGATTGTGAAGAGAAGGATTAGGGTTTTGGATGCAGAAGGAATTGCAATCTCGATCTAGGGACTATATGCTTTTTTTTTTTCTGTTGTAATCTGAGCCTGGATGAAGGATAGGGTACGGACACATGTGAAAGGAGAATGATGCTTTCATGTTTCATTGCAATTGTGCTTGACGATATCTGTTTATCGAACCATAAAAAAAAGTTCACTGGTTCCCTTTCTTCCTGTGCAGTATGCTTGGATGGCTCTCCACCTGGGTACCATCTACATGAAGGGGGTGGTGTGAACAATCACAATTGGATTGTGTTTTTGGAGGTTTGACCTTTGATGTATTAATTACCTCTTTCTTATTTCGTGTTGAAGATGCACATATTGTGTTTGCTTTTTCTAATTTCAGTTGGAGGTGAACTTGATACTTCTTCTTTTTGTGGTTTTCTGGTAGGAGGGAGGATGGTGTGACAATGAAGAGAAGTGCAAACAACGGTCAAAGACGAAACGAGGCTCCTCCAAATTCATGGCACCTCATGAGTTTGAAGGAATCCTCAGCAATTCTGAGCATTTGAATCCAGGTCTGAAGTCATTACCCACTGTTGGGAGCTGATGAAGTCAGTGGGGAAGTTGTGGTAGAGAAGTCACTATCATATGTGCTGCTGTTGATGGTCCCTGAACAGGTGTGAGACTGGCACTTTTGTCCATACTGCTTTTGCATTTATTTTGTTTTTTGATCTTTTCTGGTTTTTGTTTCTTGGTCCTTTGGTCTCTGTTTTGTCTTTCCTTCTTTGAAATTCTCTGTGGCTTGTTGAAGAAGTGTTAACCTTGCTTTGATTTTTCCCAATCATGAGAATGGAAATTTCTTGATTCTCATGAGAGATATTTTTTCTAGTCACTTTAGTGGATGTTCTGCATCCAAGTATTAACCAGTTGGGTGCCTCAAGGTTTATCTTTTGGGAGCATAAGGCCCCTCCAGCTACCTGTATTGGGTGATAAGGATGGTTCATTTTCTAAAAGCAGGGTTTATCTTTTTCTAAAGTTGTGGTCCCTTCCAGAAAAGGGTTTCTCTTTGTGTCTGGTTTTTTCTCCTCCTGTTTTCTTGTTTGCTTCTCTGTCAAACTCTCTTCTTAAGGACATGCTTTGTTTACCTGCTAAGTTCTCTTGCAGGTTGAAAGTAGTAGGGTTTTAGGTCCTTGGAGGGTCACTCTAAAGTCTTACAAGTCTTTTAATAGGGTTCTGTCTCTGTTTTGCTTGTGTGTTTTATTTTTGTTCTGTTTTTCCTTCTCTTGTTTTCACTTTTAACTCTCTCTTTGTTAAAAGTCCTTTCCCTATTCTTTAAGACATGCTTTGCTTACCTATAAGCTTCTCTTGTGGGTTCAAAGTAGTAGTAAGACTTTAGCTCCTTGGAGAGTCATTCTAAAGTTTTACAAGTCTTAAGTGATCAGGAGAGTTCTTTGTCTTCTCTTGTTAGTTTTTTTTTCTGTTTTTTCTTGTCAGCATCTTTGTCTTTGGGACCTATTTTAAGGTCAAGAGCAGAGTCCTGGTTTGTCATAATGCATTTGAAGGCTTTGTTGTGGGTGACTGTCTGCAAGTGCCAGTACTCTGATCTTTGAGTTGTAACTAGCAATGCCTTTTGTATGCCTCATGTTCATTCCAATATCTCAATTACTGCTAAGTTGGGAGTCATCAATAGTCAATTTTACAGGTTTTTGAGATTCTGTAGTTGTAAAGAGTTCTTTGTCCCTCAGATGATCAGTCTTATTGTCCTTCTGAAGAATAAAGGCTACCCTCTAAAGATTCTCTTAAAGAGGACTAGAGGGTTGAAAAATTCCTAGTTGGATTTTCAGCATTTGGAGTATACTGAATGATTCTGTATAGGCTTGTAAATGGGGAGCTTCTTGTAAGCCCACTTCTCTTTGTACTTCCCTGCTGTCATTTCCTGTGTGTTTTGTCTATCCTGTTGTGCCTTTCTGTTTTTTGTTTTCTCCTTGTATTGTTGTTTGTCTCTAGCCAGTAGCATGGCTGAGTCTTCCCATTGCTTCCAGATTTGCAGCAGAAACTCATTACGCAGGTTAGTGTTTTCATTGGCCTTACGCACTATAGGGAGCTGATAAAGTCAGTTTTCTTTTTGTTTCTTGGTCCTTTGCTCTTTGTTTTGTCTTTCCTTCTTTGAAATCTTCCGTGACTTGTTGAAGAAGTGTTAAGCTTGCTTTGATTTTTCTTAATCGTGAGAATGGAGATTTTTTGGTTCTTATGGGAGATATTTGAATCCAGGTCTGAGGGTCTATTGAATGCTGGCTCATGGACAACTGGGACCCTGCTATTTTTTGTGCTCCTTGTAAATTTGAGTTCCTTGTCTCTTTGACTTTCTCTCAGTCCACTTATTTCAAATTTGAAACTGACTCCAAATACTCCTGTCTTGTTGAGCCCAGATTTTTTCAACTGGAACCGTGTCTTTGTGAGATACTGTGATGGTGCTTCGTTTAGTGGCAATGCAAGCTTGCCAGCAGATGAGAAGGTGGTAGCACTCTCCACCACATTGGTGTCTTCTCTTGTAGTTGCAGGTTTGAAGAATTATTTCCTATGACCTATGGTTATGGCTGTTCTTTGTTTCTCTTTCCTGACAATATTCCATGACTTAGGTCTTGACAGGAGTTCAAGTGTGGTCTATAATCTACTTAGCAGTGTTTCCTTGCCACCATCCTCACACAGGAGTTTTTGCCCCGGTACTCTCCAGTTTGGAGTGAAAAATTGCTGTTTGGTGAAGAGAGTTAGAGAAACAGCTGCTGTTCTAAAGAGGCTGCTATTGTGGGTTAGCTCAATTGATAGCTGACTTGATTGGTATAAATTGTTGCTCTTGGGGGAGTTGGCTGCAGTCAAACAGCCTCTATTATAGGGGAGAAAGCATCTGGGAAGCTGTGATTGCTGAACTCTTGAGTAAAGGGATGGATAAGGTTGATAAGGTGTGCAATTGGCACCTGGAGACTTTGCTCTTGTTGGGGGATTTCCTGACTAGATCTTTTTATACTTCTGACTTTATGTGAAATCTAAATGGGTCATGTCACATGAGAAACTGATTAGGTTTGAACATTTTGTTTGTAGGCCCTACTTGGTGGGTGTTCGGCAGGGGGCTTGTCCTCTATATTGCATTGTGACAAGTTCAAGGCTGCTTTGCCAGGAGCTAAAGTGGTGAAGTGCATGAGCGATGCAGGCTTCTTTGTGAACATGTCTGTCTCTGTGTCTGTCTTTATCTGTATCTTTTTCGTTGTCTGTCTGTGTCTGTGTTGGTAAATTGTTGTTGTTAACTGTGCCTTTACCTTCTATTACATACCCCATGACCTTCTCATATCATTGTTCTATCATAGGGCCTAACCCTGGCATCTTTCTCACAAAATAGATGAGGAGACAACAGATAATATGGTAACATTCAGTTTTTTGGTTGTCTGCAGGCCAACATACAAGGGAGAAAATAAAGTTGAAGATTTCTTTAGGGGTGTTGTGAACTTGCAGGTAGATGGCTGCAGTCCTGTTTCTTGGTCTTCATTTCCTAACATTTACAATATCTTTTCGATCAGGTGCTAGAAGCACCTTCTTTACTAGAAGAGAGGCAGCTCCATGAGTAAAGACAAAGCAAAAGAGTGGATGATGAGAATTTGAGGTGTCCTTTTTGGTTTCTTATCTAGTTGTTTACTCATGTCTTTAACCTTTCAGGAACTAATGAGTTTGGGGTTGCCTGGCAGAGGGTTGGTGACACTTTGATGAAGGAGTGTACTGAGGAACATGATCCCGCTCATGTATGAATTCATAACCTGGTAAATCTTAGACCTAGGACTCAAGGAGGATGTTTTGGTCTTCTGTACCATGCTGGTTGTCCAACACTGAGCACCTTCATCCTCTATTGCACTAATCTGATATCTTGTGGAAAGGGTTGGCAGTGCTTTTTCCCTCAGTATTTGTTGCCTCATATCAAAACTCCCCTTTATATTGTCAATGGTGGCTATGATTGGTGGCAGGTAGACCCTCTTTTTACTTGTTCTAAGGTATTGTTTGGCAGTAGTTTTTCTGGACACACAAGTGTGAGTGTTTGGCAATGAGGCTTAGCTTGTATTTCGAGCATGGGGAGGGGCCCAACTACATTTTAGAATGTCATTGCTTCCATTTTTATGCAATGCATAGTGTTGACATTCAGATACCTATTGGCCCTTTGTGTTTTGACTACTGGTTGCAAGATTCTTTGAAATGTCAATCCTTAGTGGGTATGGACCTTTAATAGAGAAAATATGTTGGAGGGATTTGACTGACATGCCATGTAGACCTTAATTAGCTGTAGTCTCATTGGCAATCCAAATTTGCAAGGGAAAGAACATGTTCCTTCAGTAGTAATTGTGAAGTCTTGTATGTCTCATATGACATGATGTTTGCAGATGGACAACATCATTGCTTTGGACCCCTTGGGTGAGTGGGATGCTTGTAAGAATGATGCTACCAGCTGTACAAAGGATCAATTTGTCGCTATACAAGGTAGCATTTGACTCTCTGCCTGTGTTTGGCTTGTGGCTCTCTGACATCTCTCCTATGATGACAAGCTTTTTGGTGATCATCTTCCACAAACTGAGATGGGGTATTGTTGATTTGAGATGCTGTGTCAGAAAAGCCATATAGTAGATTGTTCAAGAGCTGATTATGTTGCATGGTTGTGCATTGTTATAAGCTACATGAATAGACTCAATAAACATGCACCTGGAATTCATTGGCAGGGTGCAGAACAAAGTTATTGGAGGCAGTCAAGCCTGTTCAAGACAGCCAGAAGGATGGCATGTTTATTGATGGATGCTTCCATCATTGTCAAGCATCTCGTGGTGTATTCTGGAATGGGCCACAGGCACCTCGTGTAAATAACAAGGTATTTGAATACCAGCCTTGTTGATTGCAACATGGACTTGATGTTTACAAAGATGGAAAAGATTTATTTGTTGTGCCTCTGAATTTGTGGGTGGGATTTGCAGACAGTCTCAGAGGCTTTGGGAGATTGGTATTTTGAACGCCCGACAAATACAAATGTAGCCATTGACTGTGCATATCCTTGCAACCCTACATGTGGCTCCTTTGCTCACAGTCCTGGACTTAAACCTAGCTTTCGCTACTGGAGCAAGGCGTAAGGAGTTAGCCCAATTTCTTCAGTTGAAAGAGTCTATCCCATCAAGGAAATGTTTTGCAACTGTGGTCATATTTCAATTACTAGTATAATAAAAGAGGGTAGAAAATGACATTTTTCTGAGAGTCCTAGTGGTAAATGTTTCCTTCCATTCTTTGCTTGCAGAAGCATTAGGTTTACCGTGGTGATTTGCTACAAATAGCTAGAGTTCAAGTTTTCTTTTATTTGGGAAGAGATTCTGCTCCGAAGCTCATACGCCCCAGAAACATGCCATATAGCTCAGTTGCCTCCAAAACTGGTGTCTTCATAATGATATAAGGGGGAGCCCCCATCAGGTTTCATTGTGTAAAACCTGGATTGCTGATTTGTAGAGTCTGCAGGAATTCTTGCTCATTTGTCTGAAAAGGGCAAACAGTTTTCTCTGGTCATATGGCTCTTGGTAGGACATGAAGGGGACAAATTGGTGGAAAAATGGTGAATAAAGTTTTTGCATCAGGCTGCTATTCTGGAAGCAGTCTCAAGGTCCTGCAGGTACATGAGATGACAAGAAGTGTACAATTTTTGGCAAGTTAAATTGTTACATGAATTGATCCCAAACATGGAAATATATTTTAAGAGCTGTCAATTTTCATATCAGATTCAGGTTGCACAGGGTGTACTGACAATGATTTGAGGCTGACAAATGAGGAGACATATCAAAGCTGAACTATGCTGGAGGTGAATTCCTGCTATGTTCAAAAACTTTTGCTAGTCTTCTCTTGCTTGAAATGGCTTTAAGTATGACATTTCCAAGTCCATAAATGCACTAATGGGTCTCATGCAAACAGAAGGCTTTCAGGCTGTGTGTCACATAGGTGAAACCTCAGGTTTGAATGTGTGTCGGAAAGTGGTAATCAGTTGGGACAAATAATTTCAATCTTGAATCATTGCTGCAAAAGGAAGAGTGGATTCTGGTTGTGGTCTTGTGGTAACTTTGTGATACACCTTCGGCCTCTTCATTTGCTATGTAGTCCTATGCATGTTACTCAAATTATGATGCCATCTTTAATGAGGAAACCAAAACCTGTGAATAAACATTTGATGATTCCATGTGTGTTCAATGAACAATGTGTTCTGCTGTGTACATGACTTGCTGGTAATCTATTGGCTTGTTGTGTACTACATTAGGAAGATATCATGGAATGAGCAGTGGTGTAATGGATGAGTTCTCTTCACCTCTGAGAAAGTTTGTTTGTAGGCACTTTACCTAACCACTGTGTGAAATGAGCAAGCAAGCTTGCTTTTTCTTCAGAGGGATGTGAAGGTGTGCATACTTGCATGGGCAAAGACCAAGAATCAATCATGGCTGGATGATAACATTGGCAATCTTGTTGCTTTGTACAGATTTATGACCAAAAAGAATGTCTTGAGCCATGAGGCAATTAGTGTATGAAATAGCATCTACCTACAAAACTCATAAATTTGCAGAAAACTTCAAAGAACTATTCATGCTTCAGGATGTCGAGACATTGTCCACGACTGGGATCTATTCTTGCTTAGCGATGTCTAGAAATTGTAGACTCGGATCTAGTCTGCTTCACGATGTCTTGCAATTGTCGACTCGGATCTAGTCTTGCTTCACAATGTCTTGAAATTGTCGACAAGACGATGCCTTCAAATTTGGACGATCTGCAACTACTTATCCACTACCATGACGCTCAACAATGGAGGTTTTGCCAAGATCATCTTGTTCATTGCAAGTTATATGTTTTTGATGACGTTGATCCATAAATGATCAACGATCTGCAGCCAACTTATGCATCTATCTACCTTACCGATCTCATCAAGCTTAACAGCAAATTTCGAATGTTTGAACTAGTTCTGATTGTTCTACGACGTAGCTATTGTTGAGTTGTCGTCGTCGATCTGTTGTCGCAGCATGCGTCGCGGCGATGTTTCATGATCGCAATTGTTGTTCATGACGACCTGTGAGAAAATTCGTGGTAGCAGGATTGTTTGTGCACCTGGGATGGTCCGATTGCAATAGATGTACTGGTGAGGCCGGTGATTTAAGCATGATATTGCCGGAAGATTTTGAAGGTGATTCCGATCTGTGATGTTGCGTGTCTGATCTGTTAGGAGAATTGGGAGCAGAAGTTGTCATGTGTGATGGAGACTCACTTCGATTGGAGCGGGGCATGGAGTTGTTGAACATGATGTTCGCTGTGGATGGTGGTGGTGGTGTTGCAGTGTTTGATTCCTGGCTTGCGATGTTGACGACTCCATTGTTCGATGTCGGAATCGGATTTTGCATGTTCTGTGAGATCATGATCGAAGAAATGGCGGCTGCTATAGCCTCAGTGAATCGTGGATGAGACGTGATTGCAGCAGTTGCTGCACTGATCGAGTCGGAGAATGCTTGTCCTGCATCTGCAGTAGACTTGTCGCTTGTTGAGGCAGCAGTTTTGGACCGGAGAGACAAATTCTGATCATGCAAAACTTGCAGCTGATTCTGTACCACTCCATAACCGGCGATGGTGGAATAGTTGTTCTCTGTTGCCTGGCTGAATTGATCACTGCCAGACGTTGTCGTAGTGCCCGCGAGGGGCGCGAAGCTCGTCGCAGCAGCTGTGTTGTACATTCCATTCGAAGGAAAGAAAGGGATTCGTCTGGCATCCAAAGCTTGGACTGTAGTTGGCAGCTGCTGCCCGGATTGTGATGCGGACGTACTTACTGCAGTACCCATTATTCCATGATGAGCGCCGGCCGGATGATCAGAAGAATTCGTAATAGCCGGTCCAGCTCCAGTACTACCCTGCTGCAAGAAGCTTGGCGAATTGAAGTACTGAATGTTGCTTGCAAGTACGGGAGTCGCGGCGCCGTGAGCATGCTGATCGGAGTGATCTGTTGATCCTGGCAAGTTGCGGTTCAAGTGAGCAGCAGCAGCATGGCTAGTGAGGTCGAGGGTGACGGTGGGGACAGGCGTACAAGCGGAGATTGTGGGAATGCACGAATTAGCTATGGGAGCGCAATTAGAGCTACTGCCCTGGCGGCCAACAGCTGCAGCACCGGAGAGCTGATAAAATGCACCGGCTGTTCCACCCACCATGCGGGTGGCGAAGTCGTTGCTGGACGTAGATCCCGCCAGAAACATGCCCGCAGCAGCGGAAGTGGAGGAAGCCATGGCTGCTGCAGCAGGCGGCAACGGATGGTTGTGCGTTCCTTCGTAGGTCGTCACCAAGATCGACATGTCGTCTGCACATCTTTGGACCTGCAGCCGGCCACGGTTTTTTAATGTCAGAAGGCACATCTGATGATCATTTCGCTTTTCAGCTGCAAACTGTCGAGACTCGAGACACGCGGGCACAATGTACAAGCTGATGATTGTGTACATCAAGCGATGGGTGACGATGGAAGACATGGGCTCTTACCTGTTTGCGGACAGGGCAGCCCGATGCAACTGTGCAACGATAATATGCACGAGGGCAAGGATTGCCTTTCGCAAGTTTTTGACCATATTTTCTCCACTGGCAGCCATCGTTCATCTGCACATCGGAACATCAGAGGTCACATCAGATTCAACCACGCATCACCCGTTAAATGCAACAAACGGATTGTCGAATTACATGCAGGGGTACACGTAGATCTGCAACTAGTTGTGTGTGTGTGAGAGAGAAGCTTTGGAGCTTACTGTAGGAGCATCGGATCGGGCCCTAACGGACACCCGCGCCTTCCTTACTCCACTCTGATCTTCAACCATCAACGGTGTTTCAATCGTTTTCAGCAGCTTGTGAGGTTGCCAGTCAGCAATTGTTTCCGCCTGAGGAGCAGCAGCTTGTAGGTGTCGAGGGGACTGATCTTTCTCGTGACCCTGAGGGGAATTGGGATGAAACCGATCAGGAGCTGCTTTTTGTTCGTGTCCAGCCCGGGCCGACGATGCCGCGACTTTTCTGACCTCATCCACTGAGTCTTCTTCTTCTTCTTCTTCTTTGTATGCCGAAAAACCGCGCTTGTGATCGTTGTGGAGAACGGAGCTAGTAGCCGCGCGGGATGTGGTACTGTAATGGCCAGCGCCTGGATTGCTCTCAGCTTGTACCGTAGGTTCTGCTGGTGCCGACATACCCTCGTGCGTTTTTGTCGAGACAGCTACGCCCTGTACATGCAGTATGATCACATGAGTTGCAGCGCTTGGATTCAAGTAAAGACGACATACGCATGTTCTGAACATCTTGCATGATATTCTTGCATCTACTCGACGAAGTTCTTGCACTCTAAGAGGATCTAAATGCGTCACAACTTACGAGAGACGAGCTTTCTGTGACATTTTCCTATAGGGGTTGATCTCCATAAGTACCTGGACAAGGTGTGACAACTGATTCGACTGTGCATCGGCGTTCGGAAACTGGCGTTCTTGCTGCATCGCGGAGATGAGAAAGAGACGTAGGTTGTGGTACTCAGAAGTGACATGAGCAAGCATTAGCCTCAGCTGGTTGTTTTCTTCACTCAAACGAGTTATCTCTGCTTGTGCCACCATGTACTGCAACCATCCCGGCACCCTCGACCTTGGTCATCAAGCCCCGACAACTTAGAATAACAAATGAATTCTCATTTTCTCACTTGCACAAATCGTATAATAAACACCCGTGAGCTCACGTCCGGTCTTGATGAATTCATATTCATGTCGTCAAGACTAGAGAAACAGAATTCTCAATATAAAAAAAGTACTGTATGGTACCTCAGGACGCAGCTGGAGAGTGGGAGATGAAGGTGGCGATCCATCTTCCACTGTGGAGCGCTCACTCGCAGGTGCACTGTTGCTAACTCCGTGCACCAAACTATGGTGGCTCTGCTAGTCGACCACACCAAAAATTTCGCTCTCAGTAAGAAGAAGCAACACTAAGTAAATGAATTTTTCAAGCATCTTCAGCTCTGTTTCTGGAGTGAGTGACAACAAGAGCCAAATTCTGACGCATGGACTATTCATGTAGGGTTTGTAAACTGTAGATGCTGTCAGTCAGGAAATAGTCCATCGTGTGTTTCCATGGTACTGTGTACCAAAAAACTAGTTACGGTTTGAGAATTTTCATTTCAACACATTTCAACACATTTTTTATGTGGCTCTTCAAATATTTGGAGAAGATTTTGCCATAAAAATGTGCAATTAAAGGTAGTTAACATCCTAACACGATGATAACATCAAGGAACAGCTGGGTGGGTGCGTGATGGTACCAGATGGCTTTTCTCCTTGAAGGTGCTTCCACAGTTGGGAACTTCACATCTGAAACCTGCGTTGAAGATTTCAGCAGTACGGATCTCGGCACGTATATTATTATTACTATTATTGTGTACCGCCTCTTCCATCTCGATATCCTCTGATCTCACGACGTCCTCTGCACGCGAAACCCGTGTACGAGATGAAGTGAAAATTGCACCTCCTTCAGTTGGATGCACCGGCTTTGCATCCGGATCCGCATTAATCTTACTGGGGGAGCGGGGTTGATTAAACGTCTGGTGCAGCTGCTGATCTCCTGCTACACGACTGCTAGCTTCTTCATCCAAGAGCGCCTTGGTATATTGAAATGGGCGCAGCGAAAGTCGATACGGATCTGAGGGTCGACGACTAGCGCCAATATCCTGCACATCATCGCTCCCACGATCCTGATCGCAATCGTCGTTCTCCTCTTCCAACTTCACAGATAAGTCAATCTGCGTGACCCTGTCCACGCGCCCGCTTGTACTAAAACCCCTCTTCACGATCTCCAGTTCACCCATGTTGCGAGATCTCGTCGAAATCCTTGCGCAGGAACGATCTTAGTTGCTAATATATTAGCAAAGTTTGTAGACAAAGCCGGTTATGCTTGAACTTTTCCAAGGGGACTTCGCTTTCTGACCCCACCAAGAAGAAGAAGAAGAAGAAGAAGAAGAAGGGAAATTTTTTAAAAAAAAAATCACGTCTTGTCACGCGATGGAACCCGCGGCGCGTACATAAAATTCTTCAAACTACACTAGAGACCGCTATAGAATTATGCAGCACCGGGAGAAACCTAGTCTCAACGACGTCGATCAATCGAAGAAACCGAGGCATGGATCGATCGACGAAACGGAGGCGGATGATCTAGACGTGGTAGCAGCGCAAAAAACAAGACATGCGTTACCTTCCACGATACTAATAACAAGTCGACGATCACAAACGAGTAGCTATGACAAGTGCGCTTGTGCTGCGAAAAGCACGAGATGTGGAGGAGTTTGTGGGAATGTTTTGAGGTGTGAGGAAATTTTGTTTGCGAATTTCAACATGGGGAGGTCGACGAGAGTGTGACGAGGAAGAGGATCTAAACTATTATAAGGATGGTTTCAAAGGAATGATGCGCGGCGGGCGGGCGTGCGTGCGTGGAAATTGATCAAAGCTTTTGCGGGGATCGTCAACGCCGGTCCGCCGAAACGGGGGAAAGTAGTGGCCCCCGCACAGCTCCTTTCTCCCCCATTACGCCACGCCTTTCGCGCGTCACGCCTTGTTGACTGTCAGGACGAGTAGTGGGAAGCGGAGCGAAGAGGGGAGAAGACGGGCGGACGACTGGGTAGGAGGAAGAAGTCCGTCCGGTTCTTCCGTTTTCACGGAGGCGGGTAGGTATTTCAGGGAGAAAAAGAGGCGGTGTGGTCCCGGCGGATTTCCCAAGGAGTCAAACACCAGCGGGGACTAGTTTTTAGAACCTTGTGCGGTGGTGGTCTTCTTCTTAGTACCAAATTAGCTAACCAAAGCAAACAAGCGTAGTCATTGCGAATTGGCTTTGCTTTTCTTTTTGCTAATGGCATGTTCAAGTCTGTGTTGGTCTGACAATAGGATTGCAACTGGTATCAATACGGGTATCAAAGACCCTACCATTCTAGTACGACTTGAGACAATACCAGTCTTATTACCAATATCAGCCTAGTAGGGACCAATGGCTTTTTTTTCCTCCCGATTTTCTTGAAATGCATCATCAATTGTGGGCATTGGAATAGGGGATTTTGCATTAAACGGTGACATGCTTCTAGAACCTGTGTGAAATGTAAAAAACTCCTTTAAAAAATGCTTCCAATCTAAAATCCATGTAGAAAATGTGACAAATTTTGCGAATGGTAGGTTCAAATGAGTGTTGGTATGAGTGTTGGTCTGGTGGTATATAGGGTTGCACCGGGTATCAATATTGGTGGCAAACACCCTACAAGAGGGGTTGGAGAATGGGATTCTAGGAGTAGGAGGGATCTTACACCCGCTAACTCATTAGGGGTTGGAGGGATAGCATGCCCATAAAGTTTGCTTTGTGTATTATCTTTTGGCCTTTATGGAACAAGATCCCAAGGCTAGTAGGTAGCTGAGGAGGCCATGTGGGTGTTCTAGCCCCATTCTAGACACCCATTTTAGACTACATTGTAGTTTTTGCCTTTTGCCTCAGCGTTCTCTTTTTAAAAAAAATGAAGTTGTTGTTTTCTTTTTGGGGAGTTCTTCATCATCTATGATTCTGATCCGTTCTTGATTGAAACATGGGACCCATGTCATTGACCCTTTTGCTCCATTTTTGCAATTACTTAATATAATTTTCCATGTTTTCAGGAGTTTTTCTCACGTTTTTGTCGTTTCTCGTGACCAATAGTGTCTGGAGTCTTGTGGAACAAACTACGATGAGAATTTGCCCTATTCCCACTAAAAGTTGTTGACCATCTGGACTACAAATTGTCTTGTAATCATGCAAGTCTACATAGGTGCAGGTAAGCTTAGGTAAAAGTATGTAAAACTCAGAGTGGCCAAAGTCAATACCTTTCCTTCTTTTAAGGTTTTAAAAAAAAAAAAAGCAAACTTTGGTTAAGTGTGCAAGGTTTAGGGTTTAACTTAAAGCAAACTAAATCCATTAGTTGGCAATGGAGAAATGAGAGGGCTTGTCTTCATATAAAGATAAAATCTGTAGTTGTTCTATTAGTCCAAGCTGTGGGGATGCACTATCAGAACAAAAACTGGAGCAAGCACAGAGTTGAACACCCTTGAAAGGCCCTTGCCAGAACGAGCAGAGTTGAGTTCGGCCTTGAAACCGGCCTTCACAAACATCCTAAAGAGGTGGATGATTCTGAAACAGAACCCCTATGATATATATATATATAAAGCATAGGAAAGAAATGAAGAGCTCCTGGTTTCAAACTATTAGAATTGGAAGAAGCACGGAGTTGAGTTCAACTTTGAATGCCCCCCCCATATTTGCTCCTAAAGACTTGGATGATTGCTAAAAAGGACCCAATGTAAAAGCCAAAAAAGAGGAAGGGAAATGTTTTTAGAACCTCCAAGGTTCTTACTAACCAAGGTTTTCAACCTCTTGGATTGGGGTTATTCAAAAGGACAATTGTTGAGTTGTGAACTAGTTGAATCAATTGGATATAGGGCTCATGGATTCACCTTCGTAACAACGTAAACCATATAAAATGATTCACAAGAACTCAGGCACTTAAGATTATCCACATCTCAAAAACATGGGCAGAGGAAGCCATTAAAATCAGCCAAGGGTCTCAAATGCTGGCAGTACTTATAGTGGTACATAAGTAGTGCTGCATTTCAATGCCCTGTCTGCCCAATTGTCAGATTACAATGTGTGCAGCCAAGCCCGGACACTTTTGTAACCCTGATTATGCTGGTTTTGAGCATGTAAAGAGTATCGAACATGCCCAAAACGTGCACAATGTGTGTGCACACTCTTCTTGAAGGGGTATATTAGTTCAGGCCAAAAATGATGACAACCAGTTTTAGGAATAGAGCAGTCAATGAGATGATTGAAACATGCAGGAAGACTCATCTTTTTCCCTTAGGGAAATTTGTAGGCATAATTGTTTTTTGGGTTCCTATTGTGTTCTCAATGTGTTCTTCCATGTTCCAAATTATGTTCTTCAAGGGTACTCCCAAAAGCACCACACTTTTATCCCTTATGGTTTGCCCAAAGTTCTCCCCTTCTCATGTGTATATATAAATAGGTGAGCCAAAGGAGAGACACTACATCTTCATGTTAAAAAATTTATTTTTAGGAGCTTCAAAAGTTTCAATTTTTTTTTCTTTGTTTTGGATAATGACCCAATCAAAATGGGTCCTCATCTAATTAATAGAAGTAACAATCACAGACACAAATGTGTTTGGGCTTCACCAACAATTTTTTGGGCAATATATGGATCGGGCTGAGGGGAGTGAGAGAGAGAGAAAAAAAGAAATGGAGTAATACAAGTTTTGTATAACTTGCATTTAAGACCCTTGGTTGATTTGATGTCTTTGTCCATCTGATCCTACTAAGGATGAAGCAATGTTGACTTTCAAATCTACTCATTTTGGGTACAAGTAAGGGTAGGACTAAATATTTGTACCTTACTTTTATCCTATGGGAATATGGTGGTTGAGTAAATTTAAATATACATATGTGGTGTCCTAGTGTGGCACATTGGCAAGTAGGAAAAGCAAATAATTGTGAAATTGGCGTTGCCAACATGAACTCGTGACATCAAAAATTATCTTAATTGGAAAAAATTGGCAAAGACAGATGAAACCCTTTGGCACCTTGATTTAATATATTCAAGGCATTCCCTAGTATTTATTTTTGTGCCCAATTTTTGAAAATATTTGGCATTTTTGGTCACAAATTCAATGGATTTTCTGAAAAATCACCAAGAATGGAGAAAAAATTCAAGGACATCCTTTAAAATTGTCAGATTTCAATACATGGTTCAAGTACACAATGAAAAATATATAAGGATGCTGAAATCTTTTCCTTTCATATATTTAAAAAGCCATATTTGGCTAAATAAGCTTCAGAATGATTGTTACCTTGGCTACATCCCAAAATTGAAAAGAAACACCAATTCCCATGAGAGGAAACAAATGAGATATGTGATTTTAGAAAGTAAATACCTTGCCCCAAAACAATTATTTGCCCTTGGTAAAAATAGAGCTCAAATTACCACCTTCCCTAATGGAGCAAAGGTAATTTTTTTCATTACGAGAAAAAATCAGAGTATACCATCATCCCAAGAGCAAATCATGGCAGTCTTGGGAATTCACAATCAACAAATAAATTTTCAATTTGAGTTATTACCAATATTGACCAGTTATTGAAAGTCTAACACCTGGTTAACAATAAAGTTATCCTTTGATTATTAATAATGTACTATAGATTATTGAATTTACTAAAAGAAAAACTGGTTAGAGAACCTACCCACTTGGTATCATCCAAAGAACTGACTATACCCTTATGGGTTGGGTAGTGAATTTCCAAATTTTAATAACTTGGGTGGATGATTGAAAATTTCATCCATATAGGTTATCAATCCTTGAACCTTAAACTCATTTTTTCTTATTTTGCACCTTGTGTTCCCCTTGAAGCCATTGTTGTCCAATATCATCCTTCAATATCCATGGTTTTCCCTTCTATTTCTCATGGTCCACAAAGTCATCTAAGAGTACAAACATCTCTGAGCCATGAGCAAATCAATACATGGAGTACCGAGTGAGTTAGTGGATAGACAACCTCAATTGTGTCCACTTCTCATGAACAACCAACATTTTGTAGTGCACCAAACACCTTCAGACCAACCCATGAGAATTGAGTTTGTTGGTAGCTTTTGTTCAAGTCAAAGAAAGCTGTCTAAAACCTAAAAGTTTCGGAAATCAAGTGAGCTCTTGCTAAACAAGTAGGCCAAATGTGTGGCAAAAATCAGTACCATAAGTGCTTCAGATACTTGGCAACCTTGGGAGCCCTTCCCCTTGCATAATCCATTTGGTGCCTACTGGTTTTCTTCTTTGAAAAGGTTGGCAAAATGTGGCTTGTTCACAGGTTGTGTGTGGTGTGCTGACATTGTACTCCTTAATCCGAACGATATCAATCACTGGCCTCCATAATCTGAGCTCCAACCCCTAACCTTCACTTGAAGCTTTTTGTTGGGGACCTTCCATGACAAACAAAAAGAGAGAAAAAAGCTGTGTAATTGAGCTCCAAACCTAAAGCTTGATTATAATCATTGCACTGTAGACCTTTCGTGACAAAGCTACGTAATCTAAGAACAAAAACTTAAACTCCAAAACATCAATTCTAAGCTTTCTCACCTTCCCTACACCAAACTAATTCCCTAGGGAAAGAAACTTAAACCTTACAACTTTCTTGTGCAATGTATTAAGACGGTTCCCAAGGTGGGTATTTGATAATCGGGCATGATGCATGCTTGTTGTGTTCTTGAGGTACAATTGGAAAGAAAGGGGTCATATTTTAGAATGCAACAAGAACCTCCATGGTTTTTGGGAGGAGGGGGTAGTGGGTCCAATGCTACCGGTGGGTATTTGATAATTGGGTGTTATGCATGCTTGTTGTGTTCTTGAGGTACAATTGCAAAGAAAGGGGTCATATTTTAGAATGCAACAAGAACCTCCATGGTTTTCGGGAGGAGGGGGTAGTGGGTCCAATGCTACCGATTATGTGTGTGACTATCATTGTATAATATTCATCCCGTCAAAAGTTAAGACCAATAAATTTCTTAGAAGAAGCTACTTTTTTGTATTTGCTGTATGCTGTCAAAGGGTCAATGGTAAAACTCATTTGAAAGCGCCTTCCCTTGGCACTCATGGCTATTGCTGGATGCTCTTCAAGGTTTTGCAAGTGTAGAGATAGATGTCACTTCATAAGCCTTTCAGAGGTGCTTCTTTTGTTTAATTGGATAAGTATGATAGGAAAAGTCATAGGATAACAATTTGCACTTGTGTTTGTTTAAAGCTATGCAATCATGTTATTAAGCATGCTTACGTTAACCTAGTGAACGATTGATCTCATTTTCAACCATTTGAGTCTATGCTTCAAGTAAGTTGGGATGCTAACATACTTTGTGACTACGCATCTTTCATTAAAACATTATAGTATCCAAGGTGTAATTTATTGGATTATGATGCCAAAATACAATGTAATGTGTCCTTATAAGATGTTCTTTCAGGGGTGGAGTGAAGCAACACGCACCCTGTGCACCATAAGGGATTGATGGTGGGTGAACAAGAAACAATTTTCCATTGGGTGAGAGTTTTGCAGCTAATCATGGTTGTTAGCTCAGTTGTTTTTATTATTATTTCTGAGTGATTTATATTTATTTATTTATTTATTTTTCTGTAGTTGAAGGGTGATCTCCTAGAAAAAAAAATTACTGAAATTTGGCTACATAGCAGAGGTGGAAATTTTTGATCAAAAAATGGATTCTTCTATATTAACAACTACCTAATGGAACTTATCCTAGAAATATGGTGATTTGATTGTTTTTGGTAGATTTGATTGAAATCTGGTAATTTTGGGTGATTTTTCCATGAAAAATCCTTTCTATAGATTAAAATCATATTTTCAAAGCAGAAATTCCACAATAAAAAAAACCACTATTACTCACCTACTGATAGCCCCATAGCCCTTACCTATGTACTACGAACCATCCACATACATTTACTTAGCCATCCTGCCTACATACATACAAGACCCAATTTGTTGTTGGGATAGGTTACCAAGGTGAAACCCAATGTCAAACCACTGGTTTACTCTGGCTGGTCTCTTCACACACCAGGTATTCCAGCATGAATAAAATATTATTACTACATCTCTAATAGTATTTGGACAATGAAAAATCAATATTTCCACAAGGAAAAATTAAAGTAATACTTGTTGGTGACATAATAATATACTCACCTGAGTCATTTGCAGACACAAGCCATAGTGTAACCAAAAGTCCATCCTTGGGTTGGCTCTTATACCTCTAGTTGAGCAAAGGGCATTTTAAAGATAACACTGGGACCCTTGTAAACAATGACCACAAACATGTTGTCAGGTACAACATGTTTGTGTGATTTTATGGTAATTGTACATAGATATATTGGCAAGTGTGATTGGGATGTTGAGCAGCTTGGTATCATCAAGCTTTTGAGCTCATATCAAGCTTGAGTACGGGTAAATATGTCAGGAATGTTGTGCTTTGATGTGTCAAAGCTGCTTGGGTATCGGTAGATGGGACACCAATGTCATGACAAATTTAGTCGTCCTTAAGTCTCTAAAGGACGTTCTTGGGTGACTGTGTGAAGTGCAATGGAATTCTAGATCACAAGACAGCCAGAGTAACTGAGTACCTACCAGTGCAAGGATGAATAGTGTGCGGATAGGAAAACTTTATTCATTTGTATTCTTTTCACATAGGTAACCATGGTGGTTAGCTATGTAGTAACCATCCACAATCATCTACTTACCTAGGAGTCACTAAGTGCATTTCCTTCATTTTTTACTTATGATACTTAGGCATGGGAACCCCATCCATCAAAAGTACAAGGCAAATGAAAGCACAAGTAGACACAACCGAAAGAAAAAACAAAAGCAAACAATCAACAAAAATAAGGTAAAAACCTTATGTAAATAGGATTCATGGCTACGAAATGACAATTAATGGTAACAAAGAAGATCTAAGATGAAAGAGTTGTCATTTGTCACAAATTGGCTAGTGACGGAGGTGCATTAGCTATGATGTGTGAAAGAGATGAAGAACTACGACCAAGTTTAGCAACCCATTGTAGGGCTATGGACATGCATTGTTAATAGTAAAAAACAAGCATCAAGAGGTGGGAGATTTCCTTTTGAACATGTGTTACACTTTTGAAAACAATAGTTGCGACAATAACCCCAAGTGTGTCATGAGCTGTTATACATTCACTCTTACAAAAGCATTGAAATAAATGAGTAATTAGATCATCAATGATATGACCACCTTGACATTATGAAAGATGGGCAAATTTGGGATGTGGTAAGCCAAAACAAGTACATAATGTTATAATAAAATGGGTTAAGGATAAACGAAATGTAGGTGTGTTAGGACAAATTAATAACCAAATGCCTATCCTTGGACTTACACATGAGCAGAAACATGCTCACATGATATCTAAAGGAATGTTTACTAAAAGCAAAACAACTTTTGCTCATGTAGGCGATTTGCAAAGAAACTTTCAATTGGGGATAAGAATGAACCATTAGACTTTCAAAAGGTGGGACTTGAAAGTGGACAACCTAGGGTGACATGATTTGGACATTTCATAGTGCCATTTAAGATGTGGAATTGTGAGTCTCAACAGGTGTTATCGCATCTAGAAGAATAAAACATTCATCTTGTTCAAAATGAATGACAAGTGCAAAACAATTCGTGCCTAACATTCCAAGAATGTAGGGGCATTAGTCCAAACCACAAAAGGGAGGCTAAACGTGCCTGAAAAAACATGAGGAATGGCTTAACAATGAACTAGGTGATAGATTGAACCTTCAAAAAATCCCACACCAAGTAACTTCTCCAATGTAACTATGGTACAAATATCAAACTTAGCATAATGTTACAAAATATTTGGAGATGGAAACAATGTACAAAATAAGTAGTTTAGGTGCTGGGCATTGCACAACAAAAACATCGCAAAAGTCGCCTGAGGATCTACAAGCATAGGGAGACGAGATATTGTCCCAAGATCCTCATGAAGAGCTTAAGACACAATAATTCAACAAATGATGTGGATCCCTCTAATGCACCCAAAATACAAAAAACCCAAGTCGAGAATCAAAAAAGCCAAAAAGAAATGACATAGAGTGGTCCAACCCTTATGGAGACCAAATTACACACTTTGCTAGGCACTAAACGTTTTAATGTTAATAATTTTTCCTACAATCGTAAAAACACAAGAACCACATTTGATGTGGGACTTATTATATGTGTATCATTTGCCAAGGAAAGGAAAACACAAGTAGGGTTGGTTGTTGTTGCATGGCGAAAAGTGTGAATGTGAGTTAAAACAAACAATGTTCTTCACAATGTTGTGTTTTAATTTTGACACAATGACTATGAAATCCCCATGTTGGCAAGCTTAAGAAAAATATTGTGGGGATGAGCATGGGTAGAATCACTGAACAAATGCGAAAAATTGATGCAAAAAACTAAACAAAGATTGTAACTCCCAATAAATGGTTGGCTATGACAACAAATTGAAAGTGTTACAAACATACACATGTAGCACCATTCAATTTTAATGCAAATCTAACATCATTCAAACATCATGAACCATTGTTTCACATTCACCACAAAATGTAAAAAAAATTATTGGATAAGGTACCAAGATGGAACTTAGTAGTTGTGGTTCATTATCACGAGGGGTTTCTAACTATAGGTTTTAATTTTGGCTATAGGTCACAACCCATATTTAAAATTTTAGGAATATCAGTATGTTTTAACTAAAAGCTAAAAACCAATCACTAAATATGGTGACTTGAGCACTTTCTACCATCAAATAAGGTGACTTTGGTTTTTTTTTCCTAAAAACATTTTTTGGGGGCTTAACAACCCCTTTTCTTTGTTGCCAAGTGGCAAAATTTCACCCAACAAGTAAACATTAAGCAAAGTTAATTGCTTGTGAGTGTGACTTTTCAAATTATAATTAAGTCAAAAATGTTTAAAGGAACATATCAAAGCTTAGAACTTTGGTTGCATTTATGAGTGTGTTTTTTTTAATATGAAAAGGAGGTGCAAGTTATGAATTTGCATAATGTTTTTGATTTTGGAGTGGCATGAAGTATCAAAGACTAGTTGAATTTGAATTCAATATAAATTTATATTGATGTTTGAAGATTTATTTCAATGTGAAATATTAAACCAATGTTCTGAGTGTGAGTGTAAACAAGCATATAGGTGATGTGTAAAATAATGTAAGTGTCAACCATTTACATGGTGTGCTCTAAATGTTTTAGAACATGTCAATGTAAATATACATATAATATATTTTTAGTGAATTCTCTATTTACAATCCATGTTAATTAATCATGGGTTCATCCCAAAACTTAATGTGTTTTTCTCAATGGGCCACTTTGAGTATCCTTCACAAAAAAAAATTAATATTGTTCTCCCAAATATAAGCTTTTATTACCAAATCTACTTCTATGGAAATGCTTCCCTTTAGCTTGCTTATATATAGTAGAAGTAAATGATCACACATTTGGGCATAGGATATGGGAGAAACTAATGGCACTATTGTGGAATAGCATTGGTGCACATTTTTGGGTGCATGTTGCTTCAACTCATTACTTGAGTAAATTTTTTATTTTTAACTTTGTTATCACCATTTTTAGTTCGAGCTTTTATAAGAGCTTGGGTACTTATTATGATTCATATTAATTAGTTGTCGTGCATCCCAAACTTCTTCCTTTTTTTCAAGCAATTTGGATCACTTTGATTGGTTAATTACCAAAAACATTTTGAAAATTTGATTTCCCTTGCACCCTCCCAATATAAGTTACATTTTTTACATTGTTTTATATGACCTAAAATGGATTTACACCCTTTTCCAAGTACATCCCTCACCTTATACATTTACATTTACACAAAGTGTGTGTCCTAAACCATATACATTCCCCAGACCATATTAGATTGAAACTTGTGTTTTGTGTAAGGTTGTAAAGCCTAAGGGCAAGGGCACAAAGGTGGGGGTTGAGCACAAGCCCCAACTTTGGTAATGCTTTCATGCACAAGCTTCACATTACATAAAAATTAATGCAAAAATCAAGGATTGAAAAAAGGGGGAAAAACAAGGGCTCTATGTTTTTTTGGTAAAGCATGTCATGAGAACAAACCCTTTGCTCACAGGGTGGAGGAAAAATTGCAGACCATAATGTGCCCTCTAGTCAAAGAGTTTTCTACAACCCCAAACAAAATCACAAAGAAATTTTGCATCCAATTTTTTTGAAGAGTGAATAGTTTTTGGAAAATAACTATTTCAAAGTGCCTCACACATTAATGGATTCTTGACCTTTGGTTTGAAAGATTATTAAATGTTTGGCCACAAGTAATAAGAGATTTTAAAACTCACATTGATGGACAAAAGGGCTTAAATTTATAGCCATAACTTGAACAATTTGATTATATAATTCACAGATTCATATGTCGGTCATATAACATCCACTTGCCAAAAGTCCGAAGGAGTGAATCTTTTGTGCAACATAAAGCACCAGGAGAAATTTCCTAATATATTTGGAAGGCACCTTATATTGTTTGAATATCCGTCCTAAAGGAGAGGAAGGAACTTATCCTTGTAGGTAGGTGTAAGATCTCTCTCACTTTAAAAGAGTAGGCCATTCCCCTCCTTTGCCCGGTGATCTATGTACGTTTAAGACTCATGATAACATTCCCTTGTATATTGGGTGAAGCCGACAAGTGGGGGGGGGAGATTGCCAAGATGAACGGCTGGATTCACTTGGCTATGGGCTTGTCCTAGGCTCCTTATTTGGGTCCTCGGGAATCCTCCACCATCGGAGGCTTTACTTTACGACACACTAAAACTTTGTTTTGGCAGATACTACTACTCTCCATCACAGAATAGGAAAGGTTACATACGGAATCATGTTCACATGTTCAATCATTTCATTACAAGCTCGTATCTATAACAGAAGCACACCAAGAAAGTCATTGCTCCCAAGGCCCTTTACAATGTACATCCCATATGGAAGGGGGAAGTGGAATCTTTACTATTATTATTATTATGCAACTACTATTATTCAACTAGTACCTGGCTTTAAGGATACTTTCCTCCAAGTTTTGGAAACAAGTACAAACATGGACAATAAAAAAAGGTTCCAAACTTAGTGTGAAATCTAAATTGCTAAGTAGTCAACTCTATGCATCCCAGAAATTTTTTTATAATATATTATTATAGGTTTTGCTAAAGGTATGTATAATCATACCCCTCCCTTTGTAGTCAAGGCCTCCATGGTGTTTGGCCAATTGGAACTTTTTTAACAAGGTTTATTCACATGGTTGAATCACCCAAGAATTCTGAAATGTAATATATTAGAGCAACAATTAGGGTAGGGTTTATTGGATAACAACATTCTTTGACCTAATTAGGGGTGGACATATTGGGTCCCAACTCAACTTTCAAGGTAAGATATTTGGCCTACAAGAGTCTGGGGGATGATTGACCCCATTCAATAAGAGTATTATCAAGTTTCAATGGCACATTTTGGGGAAAGGTTTCGTAATGATTTTTGATTGCCATAACTTAGTATTAAACTTTTAAAAAGAGAAAAACTTGTGTAAAGGACATATGTCTACATATTGATGCCAGCAGAAGCTAAGGTGAGCTAGAGGTTCTTCTGCTAGAGGTTCATTTGAGAAAGAGAGAGAGGAGAAGGGGGGAGGGGGGGGCAATGATCACCATCTCTTAATTGTTCCTTAAGATCTTGAGGTATCTAAGGAGCCTTGGGAGACCCTAAATGATTCCTAACAACCTATGTTTAGAGCCCATTTATAGATGGTTGTGTGGTTTTATACATTGGGCAGTTCTTGTCTTTCATCATTAATAATTGTCTTGCTTAAGGATAAACTTTTTTTTGAATGTTCTAGTATTACATACCCAAGTTTGAACCCACACCATTAGGGAAGCAAGAAGTAGTATTACCATCAACCTACTTTCTAGTGTTCATTCTAATAATATCTTTTATTATTATTATCATTATTATTATGTTTTATTTTTTGCAAAACATTAGCTCAACACTCTTTGCGCAAAATTGCACAGGGCATCACATGCACACCCCAAAAATCTTGTTAGGTGTATTTAGAGTTGAGGCCAATGCTATCTTAAAGGAAGAATTAGAACAATATGAAGATGAATTTGAACAAGATTAACTTTTGAACTTGTAACTTTATTTGAATATATTTTTGAAAAGAAAATTGTTGTATTTTGTTATTCAGAATGTTAGAATATTGATGGATATTAATGTTGGCAGATATCCATCCATATTGAAATCCAGTATTTGAAAAAAACATAACAATAATAATTGGAATTGATGGATGACAAATTGACGAATAATCAAAACCATTGGATATTGAAAAAATCTTATATTCACCCTACATTGGTTGTTATGTAGTTGTGGATGAACCTCAACTGAGTTAATATTTGGTTTCACCTTGGTAACCAATTCTGTACGAAATAGGTCTCACATATAGGTAGATAGGTAAGAAAATAGGTAATTGCTAGGTAAGTAGATGGTTTCTATATAGGTAAGGACTGTTTTTACTACCCACTTGTACTAACAGCTGCATGCAAAAGAAAAGGTCAAGAAATTCAGCAAAATGAACGGAGTTTATTGACAGTGTTTAGTTGGATGAAAAAATAACCATGGTTGTGACCACAAGGACTAGACCAAAGGTCAATGCTTACACCAATTCTCAAATGAAAAAGGAGGCTATAGTGAACCACCAGCACACCATGAGGGATGAATGGTAAGTGGTCAGGAAACAGTTTTCTGTTGGGTTTCAGTTCCCTAGCTAAACCATGGTGGTTATCTCAGTTGCTTTTCTTTCTAGCTACCAACAGGTTGTTAGTAGGTGGGTAGTAAAAACAGCAACTGAGATAACCATCGTGGTTAGCTAGGCAACTGAAACCCAACAGAAAACTGTTTCCTGACCACTTATCATTCATCCTTCATGGTGTGCTGCTGGTTCACCATAGCCCCCCTTTTTCATTTGAGGATTGGTGTAAGGCATTGACCTTTGGTCTAGTCCTTGTGGTCACAAAGCACGGTTATTCTTTCGTCCAACTGAATGCTGTCAATAAACTCCGTTCATTTTGCTGGATTTCTTGACCTTTTCTTTTGCATGCAGACGGGGACTATTTTTGGCTAGACAATTACACAATGACACGCTGTTTCCTATTAGGCAGTTGACCATCTCGTTTACAATGTGCAAGGGGCTACGGTGTTATAGGAGGTACCAAATACCGAGGGTTGCATGCACCCTACTGCACTGAGACCTATGGTTTGTTTGGTTGGTTAGGACTATTCTAGAGTACCGTGTCTTGCACAAATATGAACAAGAAACAACAACAACAACAACAAAAATTGTTGGTATTGACTGTGACCATCTTTGCATCAAACAAATAAATCACGACCTGTTCACACATGGTTCCCAACATCATCCGATACTAAATTTGCTGTCACGGTGCCCAGTTGAAATGTGCATTAGGGTACCCATGTGTAAGTTGCATCTGTTTTGCCCATCCAACTGAGTTGTTGCACATAATTCATTAAAAATGTGCACCGTCAAAGCAATACTTTTTCATTTACATACCTTACCGGATGATAAAGTTTTGTCAGTAAAATAATCCTCAAAATAATGAAATGAAATTTTGTGAAAATAGGAAGTTGACATGTTAAAAATCATCATAATTATCATAGATTGCACACTCTGAATAATTTCACTACTCATATATCACAATATTATAGTAAATGGTGGAAAAAAAACATAATTTTAAGATTAAGAAAATAAAATTTGGAAAAAAATAATTTTTTTTCCAAAAAAATTATTTTTGTCAATGTGGAAACTGACCCTAGGCTATGGTATAGCCAAGGATGAACCAGGTTGGGGGTAAAAAAAGACAAAAACATCACTTTCTCTCCACCTTGAGTGCAGAACTTCTCTTTGTGGGGACCCCCAAGACTTGGAAGAATGTGAAACCCTTAGGCATCACAAACACGCTGGCCCTGCCAATAGATAAGATGTGTTGTACCTTTTTACCTACTGTGTCCACAGTCTGAACACCAACAAAATCTGTTCCAATCTAAACAGTCTAAACACTTTCACCCCAAAAAAACTAGTGCACTTTGTAATGTGAAACTGGTTTTAATAAGGTAAAACTTCCAAAGTTGGATCAAATGCGATAGTCGCTGTCCCTCTGGGGGCCATGAGCATGGCCCGACAAAAACAAAGAGACAAACGTTTTGGATGAAAATCACTGTTTTGTCGTGAAGAGAGAGAGAGGTTTCAACTTTTAATAATAAAAAGTGACATAGTCGTACTTTGAGCTGAACTGGAAACTCAAAATTCAAAGGGGAAATCCTCCGATTTTATGGTTTATTTTGTCTTGTCTACCGCTGAGGTGAAGTTGCCATTCAAATCAAAGTTGACTCTAATATTACGATCCCCAAGTAGTTAGTGCTTTACCCATGTGGGTGGTCTGAAAAATCTATGGTACATCATACAATCTATTGAACAAAAGATATTGTATAAATGCATCTACTCTTCTATTCCTTTTATTGGGGGGCTTGCAATAATTAAATTATGTTCACTATCAAATTGCAGCTGAGAAAGTTTTTTTTGTTCTATTTATAAAATGAAGAAAAGCTTACACACTGAAAGCCAAAATGACAACAAAACACACAATCTACATAATATAATATGTTGCAGAGAAAATGCAATAACAAAACACCCAGTCCAAAGATTAAGTTGTCATCCAATGCTGGAGATTTCCTCATAATTTAGAGCCCAATTTAGTTTAAGATCAAGTTCAGTTCCATTTACATTACACTCAACTAAAAATAATAACTTGCCTAATTACATACCCATGCTCATGGAAGTGGGGTATTAATGTAAGAGAAAAATGAAGAGGAACAAAGTCATGAAATAACAATCCTAACAATTAGACAAGGTAACATGCAATGAAGAGGCCCACTTGATTGTTATTTTTTCCTAGTGTAATATAATAGATTTTTGAAAAAAATCTTGGGAATCTATTTCCAAGTTGTACATATCAAAAAAATTAAAAAAACAAAACCTTGGCCCACATATCTTAGAAATGTTATCAGTCATATGTATTATTTTGTAAAATTGGAAATTTTTAACATAATAAGTTAGTAGAGAGAAGGGAAAGAGCTAACCATAAGAAAATAATTTATTTTTACGAAATGGGTTTGAATTTGAAAAGTACATTAGATAACCACATAATAGGGTTATCCGTAAAGTAAGAAAAACACAGCACCAGAACCCTGAGTTTGGTCATACACATGGTGAGATTCAGAAAAAACCTGCAAAAAAGTACATTAGCATTCAAGGGGGGATGAAACTCAGAAAACCATCAATTTTGGTGGTAAACTGAGTTTCATCCTGTCTTTCCTTTTTCTTGAGCGCCTCCACTGCTACTACATATATTTTCACTGCTCCTAACTGTACAATTACTATAATTAGTCTCAAACCTTGTGCATTAAGTGCTGGGTATCAGCATTTCATAGTGAGTTGTAGCATTTCATACTGAGATTTATTAAAATGTCTTTACTTTGCAGATACCACTGAAAGAGGGGATAAGGGGGGTGAAAGGAGGCCCAAAGACAGGGTGAAGACAGGGTTACTTTATGGATAACTCTAATGAGTTTATTTTCTTTTCTCTAAAAACTGAAAATAAATTATTAGGCTAACCCAAGCACTAGTATATTCTTGTTATGTTTTCTTTTTAAATAATAGGAACAAAGCAGCAGAACCGAGTAACAAGCTCTTGGTTTCATCATACCATGATTTTGGTTATCATGTCCCTAACTTTTCACGTTATTCCAACAAACTACTTACATATTAGTCAAAAGACACTGTTACCGATTTTCTTCGTGTAGTTGTTGTAGATCATGTGATGGGACTGTGCCATGCCGACATCCAGTTATGTATCGAAAAAGACCAAGTCTGACCTCTAAAAACTCCCCCTGACAACTTTGATTTTATATGGTGAAGTTTTAGCTTTACACCTTACCCTAAGGTCGGTTTAGTGATTCAATAATTCTGAAGATAGTGAAATGAAACTTTGTATAAATATGACATTGAGATGTTGAAAATCATCATAATTATCAAAGGCTACACACCGCATAATTTCATTACTCATATTACAATATTATATCACAATATTATAGTAGATGATGGAAATATATATATAATTTCAAAATTAAAAAAGAATTAATTTTTTGAAAAAAAATAATTATTCGGTTTGTCAACCATGAACCTGACCCTAGGCTATGGTTGTTGCAAAGTTCTAATTAATAATGCTAAAAAAATTCTAATTTGTGTGATTTTCTTCACTACCAGTTCTTGGTGGAAACTGGCAATTTTTTCCTTGAAAACTAGCGGTAATCTTAGAGAGTCTAGTTCGAAGAAGTTCTGTGGTTCTAACCCAAGGAATAATTTTGTCACTTGTCAGCACCTTTGAAACAAGTGCTATGATTTTTTCTTCCAGTATTTGACAATTTACACTTTTCAGGCACCTTTTCCGGCTTTTCTCATAGTCATCTGCTGGTTCCACTTTTAGTGTAGTGTCAGATCTGCATGTAATGTAATGTGAATTGAGGGTGTGGAACAGGCTTGAGATGTGAATAGATCGCAAGCGAAATTAGTTATCCTTTGGAAGGAAGCCTGGGACACTCGTTACTACTACAGTGTGAACCAGTACCAATACTGGTACCTTGAGGAAGGGAGGATGTCAGCTCAGCAATGGGTCCTTATTGTAGAGAATACAAAAGTATTGCTTGCTTCTTTTTTTCCCCAAATTGCCTGACCCAAGATGTGGCTGGTCATGACAAGACACATCTTGGTGCTGGCCAGACACAAATTTTGTGTCTTACTATAAACACGTTCGGTGTTTAATAGACACTATGAGGCATCTTATTGTCTATTGCATGCCCAAAGTGTGCATAACGATACTCTTTGAAGTGTCCACAATAAGGATGCATTGCTGACTTGTGAGATCTTGATTGAGGCCATTTAGTCACCATATTTAACTCGAGCATTTTCTCAAATTTTTGAATTCCCATCATTCCTAGGTGGAAATACCAACTCCATGGTACATCAAGTTCATCATGCGTGTAGATCAACACTTCAGCAAAACTCCTAAGGACCAAATTAGAATGCAAGAAGAAATATCATCATTGTATCATCGATTGTACTGGATCTAGTCAAACCCGAAAGCTCTAACATAAAGATTGTAGAGAAGAAAAAACGGCCAGGGGAGGAGAGAGATCATGTCTGTATGGTTTATCTTATGCTGACTGTAACCATCAAGTCAAAACCGTGGCAACAAAAGTTTACATATGATCCAAAAGAAGATCCATGGTAATGGTTTTAAAAGTCATTTTTAGAAAGTCTTCCCCCAATCTACGGATCATTGTGTCATTTCATGTGAGATCAGGAGACGGGACATGAGTATATTGCTACACAAGAATGTAGGCTTTTTGGGTGGCTTTGGATTCTAGTTCACGAGCTTATTATTAAGTAGTCAACTTGCAGTCATCATACATTTTGACCTAAACTAGACCTCTTTTCATCCTTTCCCAAACTTTAAAGAAATTTTTGAAACTAATCTAAACATAAATTTTGAACCTAAATGATTCATGAACCTAAGAAAATTGAACCATACTTAACATAATTTTGAACCTAATCATTCATGAACCTAAGAAACTTGAAGCATACTTAACATAAGTTTGAACCCAATCAATCATGAACCCAAGAAACTTGAACCATACTTAACATAAGTTTGAACCTAATCAATCATGAACCCAAGAAACTTTGAACCATACTTAGCATAATTTTGAACCTAAATGATTCATGAACCTAAGAAACTTGAACTATACTTAACATAGCAAAACATTTTGCTAAAACTCCTAATCAACCCATTTTCTTAGATTTCTAAGCCTCACAACCAGTTGACCTTGTAAATGAGTACTTATATAATTCTCTAATCAAAGCCTTCAATAAAGATACTTATTTATTGCCTCTTCTAGTTGACCTTCTATACATAGTATCCTTTTTCAAGTTGTTGTAGAAGGTGTAATCTTTGTCAAACACTATTTTTAGAAAAGCACCAACTGGAAGAAGTCTACAACATGGAGCAAAAAAAAGGAGAGGACCTAAGTCCAAGTTGAATTGCTACAATTGTGATATCTAAAAACTAAGGATGGGTAATGGAGATTCTAACTCAAGTAGGAAGTAGTTCTAAAGTAAAATATTGTGTAGTAAAAAATTACAAACAATTACTTTTGAAACTTAAAGTTTCTAAACACTAATTTGTGTCATAGTTTTAGCACAAGTTGAAAAGAGCTCATTAAACAACCCAATATCACTTTTCCAATGGCTAATGCTCTCCAAGTGATTGTGTATTTTAAGCTACACCAATTTGCAACTCGAAAACGCGTAATCCTAGACATGCATCAACATTAATGAATGTACAACTAAGTTTTGGGACATTCAAAGGCCATAGTTGAAAAAAACAAAAAGGTGCTTGATGGTGGGCAAATAAAAATCTACAAACTATTTGAAATTTTTATTTTTTTTTGTGCAACTTGTCCCAAAGTGGAATTTAAAAGGATTTTTCTTTTTTTTTACTTAAATTTTTAAAGAAATTATAATTTAATCAAATGTTTGAACCAATCCAATGATTTTTATGTATGGTTTAAAATAATTAAATGACAATTTTTCAGTTTTATTATTGTCACACCTACCTTGTGTATATTGTAAAGTCTCATTTGATTAGATATTTGTCTTATTAAAACTGAACATATTTAATTTTGATGTTTGTCAAATCAAACACAATCAATCATTTCAAACTAATAAGCTTCACAACTTTTCAATTTGCTTAGTTGTGATGTTAGTAGTGTATAAATCATGGTTTGTAATAATGATTGGACAACTACAAATCCCAAAAAATATTAAATTTTCACATTTGTGAAAATAAAATTCACCAAATGCCAAAAGTTCTACCCCCTCACACGCCTCCCCTCGCCCCTAAATATGTATATGCTACTAATTCTAGAAGGCAAAACTTAATAATCAACGAGGCACAATATAAACTAATTCTAGAGATCCAATTATTGGATCTCCACCCATCCTCAACCCAAATCATGAAATTATACATCTAATGATGTCCATTAGGTCCCCATATCATAAATATCAAAATGTCCATATCACAAGAAAATTGCATTTGACCCCTCAAATCCGTTAATTTGTCATTTAAAATGTTTCTTTGAAACCTTTTACAAATCCATAACAAGCCAAAACATTACTAGAATTATGTTCCCTACAACTATAAAAATAAGGCCACGTATGCGACATGTCATGATTTTATTACATTAATTTTTTAAAGGATTTGGTTTTCAACATTGTGGTTGAAACCCAATTCCATCTTAATAAAGTTCTATTAAACTATTTTATGTGTTTGGAAGGCTTATCCAAAATGTAAGCTTTGAAGTTTTGTCTACCGTGTTACAAGGTGTACTCACTTACAATTGCAAGAATTCAAGTTTTAAAAAATAACACAAAAAAAATTTACAATAATTAAGTTAATATGTGCCTCTTATTCCTCTTCTTTTTTAGTCTAAAATCTCATTTTTGTGCATCTTTTCATGTGTGTGACTTTGTTAATTTTCATAATGTTGGGCACAAATGTAATGTAGCACAATATAGATATAAACCACTTTATATGTCGATGGGGCATGATTTAAAGCTTAAGGAAATTTGTTAACCCTAGGTTGAAAATCATTTTCGATGTTGTATTTTTCATTTGATAATATGAATATCATTTCATCATATGTATGAAGAAGCGTGTTTTTCAATGCATTCATAGTCTTGGGAATTTGTTAAGCTGTAGATTGAACACCATTTTTGGTTTCACACTTTTTATTAATTGCGTGGATAACATTTCAACATAAGAAGCATCAAATTCAATGTATTCCCATTGACTTATATTTTTCTTTTGTCACAAGCAAAAAGATTTCATGATTTTTTTTGCCATCATACTAGCAATGACGTGCAATGAAGTATGCAAAACTTTATATGAGTGAGTCACAAACTATAAAAACTACAAAAAGTCAAGTTTCAAAAGTAAACATTTACACAAAAATGTCTATAGAAAAAAATTGGTTGTCAACATATCTAGATCTACTTTGGTAAAATAGTATGAAGCATAAAGGAGAAAAGGAAGTGACGTAAAACATCCTTTACTCTTATCACCTAACATTGCTTTACTATGGAAACAAAAGCTAGGCCAAACATATTCTTTCCATGCTTAAATAAATTTTCACATCACACAAATTTTGGGGATTTATAAAGATTTCTCATATACTTTTCACATCCTACTACAAATCTTATATTGAATTACAAAAAGATAGATAATACCAATAACCTTCCCAACAATCATGGTGTGATAGTATTTCATGTCACAATCAATTATGCTTAGTCTAATATGATTTTGATTTCTAAAGGTTGAGTTTTACACAAAACAACTAAATTATGAAAGATGACCACTTAGTCATTAACTTCATCCTTACATGGCAAGGAACCAAAATGACATCTACAAATAGGTGGTTCTTGGTACCTAATCTACTTTGACTTGCCCATCTTAACCACAATTTATATAAGCTAAAGGTCATTTATGTTATACCTTATCCAATTTATCAAATTATGGCATATCTCCTCATGCCTTTGCAAGACTACTTGGATGCTATTTATGAGTTATGCCATAACCTTTTATGTTTCTACAAGAGCAAAAGTTTGTATGTATAGTCTCATCATGGAAAGAAAAACCTATTTTCTTTTTGAATTAAGGAAGGAAAATTTTCTATTGATAGTAAATTAAACACTAAAACCCATTTTGTTGGTGTATTGCAAGATGAAATTATGCTAATTGTTTGTTTCACATATATTATGAAAGCATAAACAACAAAAAACATATATTTGCATGTAAATTCAATTCACAAATGTGCTCTAATCTTGGGACAAGAATTTATCTATGTCATATTTTCACTTTTTTTTAATGTTTTTGAAAACAGTTGTGTGTTTTCAATGTATGATGTGAGTTATAACTTTTCATAGAAATTTGCCATTTTTCTGAATTTGAAAAAAATTGACCAATTAGAATACACATGCAAAATGATTAATAATGTTATTCCTTACACATGATTGTGCAACTAATGCTTAAAAATAGAAGTTATTTAAAAATCATAGACTTAGCCAAATAATCCATAATTATATTTAATATTTGTTGATTAATATGAAACCGTCTTTATTATTGAACTAGTAGCAAATTGTAGACCCCAAGTAAAACTAATAAATGTGATTATTTAAGAGAGAGGACTATCAAAACATGCATTTTTTGAAAGAGTAAAACAAATCATTTGGTGATAACGTGGAATAAAAAGCTAAGAATTTAATTTAAGTAGAATAATACTTGATATTAAATGTTGCTGAATGTCAATTACAAACTTTAGTTCAAATATTATGGAACATATTTCCAAGAGTCTTTATGATTTTGAATTTGAAGATCAACCTCCTTGATACAGAAGATGGGTGAAATAAAAAAATTAAATTGAAATAATATAAATGTCATCTGCTTTTTTTCATTTAAAAAGTATTGTTGTTTAGAAGCATGAAAAATAGTTTTGGTTTTCATTGAATTTAAGGACCACGAGAATTTTACATCACCCAATTGCATACTAACAAGTCCTTGATCATTCCACTCCAAACCCCAAACAATTTTTCAAGTTGTCCAAACATTCATCTTTGATTAAATAATTTTTTTGCCTTTTTGGAAAATTGGAATAAAAAATATTGGAATTGAAAATGAAAATCATATATGTAAAATAAAATGTATATGTAAAAAGCATATTAGAATGGTTTGTTTATTTAGTATAAGTTTTCTTGTATCTATTGTACTTTGATTGATTGAAAATCCACATGTTCATTATCATATCACCTAAATTTTTATTGAAAATTCTATCATTATTTTATACTCACAAAAGGTTGATATTAGATTCTGTCTAAGTCAATAATTTGGTTCCTAAGTTTGAAAAATATTAGGTATTTAACTAGAATGTATTCATCATTGAAAAGTGACTACCACTTACTCTTATAAAATATTGGTGGAGCTATTTCTATTTCTCATCGCTTTGAAATGAACCTCTTGAACTAACTCAGTATATAACTTTTTAAGAACCAAAGATTTCATGAAGTTTAAAGTCTTGTGAATTAAAATGTGTTTTATATTGATGTGCCCTAATTGTTTTCCAATTTGAATAATCCTCATTTAAATTAACTTGTCATCCAATTTCAATGCCCATATTTAAAAACCTAACAATATGGAATAATATGCTTCTTGTAAGTTGTTAGTATAAAATTAGATATGGGAAGGTAATTTATTTCCTTATGATTTATTGATTAATCATCAATTTCAACACATGATAATATTTAGATGACCATTGAACTCTTATCATATTTTGTTCATACTAGATTGCTAATGGTGTAAACTTGCCTTCTTGGCACATTTACAATCATAACAATTGAAATCACTCATTTGTCCAAGGAATGGTAGAGTCTTTTGGCCTCAAAATCCTTTTTTTTGCGTTTAAAATTTTGAGTGAAATTATTTGCAACTTGGCTTATCTATGTTTTATATTGATGACCAATACCTCACTCATTGTGTTAATATTGTTAATGAATAAACATTCATTTTCACAATGTGCATGTTTTGTGATGTATTTGAAAAATGGTCAAATCATACCAATATATATGCATTATATCATGGTTCGATTTTTCATATTCTAAGGTTTTTCCTTAAAAAAATTACACATCATGTATTACTTTGTTTCTCATTCACATGTGATAAAAGACTGTTAAAATTTAAATATATTGAAAAATTGAAGCATAGTGTTTAAAAATCAATTTGATTATTTGAATTTGTGTTTTCTAAAAGTGATTAATAGTTTTTAATGTGCAATATGGTTTTTGGAAATCAGCAGGATTTTGTTTATGCAATTAAAAGGATCCTTTGCAAAAGTATATTGAAAGTTACTTAATTTCAAAAGTCCTCAACAAAAACCAAAAGGGTATTTCCAAGCTACAGTGTACACAATTTGTGCCAAAGTTGGATATACATATTAGTATAACTTTAAATACATATATATTTTTATTTTTAAAAAATTACATTTAATTGACTTGGGCTTTAAAATAAAATAAACTATGACAATCATTAATGTCTAATTGTTTCATATTTGTGTCTTTGTGTAAATGTACATCAATTACATTATAAAACTTGCTTAAAACACCATATTTGGTAGTAATATATCATTTTTGAATAATTTCAAAACTCCACTTCATTTTTATAACTAAATAATAAATCGTTGATTATTTTTAATCTTTAAATTTTCCAATTTTCATTCTATTACAATCTTGTGCAAATTAGAAAATTTGCATTCCAAAGGACAAGTGTATCATTCCTATGTGCACTAGTTTCTTTGTAAACTCATATAGTAAACCTCCTTTATAATCATGACAATTTTAGTCACATTCTTGTTTATGTCACACATTTTTTGGTAAGCATCCATTTTGTAAGAACATCATTTTTTAGAGTCACTATCACATTCATTAGTAGCAATTTTTTTGTAAAGCTTTCTTTGTGAATGTGATTATAATGGGAGAAATCTAGGGCAAACATTAGAGTTTTATAAATTATAGTTCCTTTTGGCAATGTTAGTGTTGTTTTGTGCTCATTTTGTGCAAACTAATAACAATGAATCAAGTTGAATAGAAAAAAAACAAAAAAAAAAAAACAATTTTCTAGTATAGGCAAACAAAAGATATGTGAACTTGTCAAGAAAACAAAAAATCTTAACTATTAAATCTAGTTGACAAGATACACAAGCTAGTAGTTATGGAGCTCAAACTCAATGTAAACCGTCACATTAAAATAGGTAGAAATCACAACCTTCTTCAAGTCTAATAATGAATAATAGAACTTAAAATAACCCATGTAAAAAATTGAAAAAATTGGTACCTTTATTCTAGTATAAAAGATCTGTTTTGTAAAGTTTTTTGCCTATAGTCACAATCTTGTAAGAGTTTGTATGGAATGTGAGAATACACAACTAAATCACAATTCATTATTGTCACAAAAGAAGTGGTCACCAAGGGCATGATTATAAAGGGGGATTATTATACTAGATTTAGATGTAAACCACCATTAATTGCACATTTTCATCCATAATAAATTTTGAATTATATTATAAACCATTTCAAATTTTTGAAAATGATGAAAATTTCAAATGTGATTCCTTTTTTGTTTAGATTATAACTTGGAAATACCTTGAACCTAAAATTAGATGTAACAATTTTTTAAATTGAACTCTTCAATACTCATATTAATCATTTCACACAACTTCTGAAGACCACTATGTTTTTCAAATGGCACCACATAAACATTTTTTATTTTTTTTGCAACTTCGAGCATGATCTAACATCTCTTTTGGTCCTATGATTGTGAGTGTCCCATTTTTGAAATTTTGGGAAACATACTTATCGATAAAATTTTGGGATTTGAAGACCATGGTGATATCAATAATTCATCAATTGTGTGATGTTATATTAGAACATCAATTAAGAAGGTTTTAGTTTAATCAATACTAGCCTTTAGGGCATTAGAAATTTTGGTTTCCTATTAATCTACTTTATAACATATTTATGTATGAAGGAAAGTAGTATGTTTTGTTTTGATTTCTGGTTTAAAGATAATATTCTTAAAAATTTAAACATCTATGTTCTAAGGGTTGAGTCCTTTATGAGACCTATGCGTTTTAGGTTCAAGACGAGGTCGATTTTAGGGTTCTGCTTGAGATGAGATGCCATGACTCCCAAATTGAGATGAAATAATGTCACAAAATCTTTGCTGAAGAAGAGAGCACCAAGATGCCATTTCGGCATTGAAACTTTTCACAAGCTTTCTTTATTAAAAAAAATCCAGATCATGAAGAAATCTTTCTTGGGCACAAAACTAGTGACCCGACATTGTTAAATATCCAAATGCTCAAAAGCTTCCCAGTGGACTTTGTTGAGCTATAATATCATTTTTTGTTCTCTCTCTACTTGCACACTTGATGGTGTTGCAAAAGGCTGCAATGTACTATAACCTAAGCACACACAAGCTCCTTGGAGCTATGAAATTTTAAGTATTAGAAGAATTCAGCAACAAAAGGAGAATGAAGAGTCTAATAAGGTTAGCTCTACGCTCGGTGTTGTTTTTCAAAGACAGTTGGGGTCTACATGGTGTGCAATCTCAATTAGGACCCTAACCCCTACCACTTTTGTGCCCAAGCTCCAACATTTAGGAGAGCAATTCGGAGGTAAAAAACTCCATGCTTCTACTTCAACCTTCATCTCCTTCAAAGATCTCTTGGAATCAAGAACTAGCTGAACTCCAGAAACATGTCTTTAACGTTCTTCAATGAATTGGGACATTGAGCAAGGTCATTGAAAACGAAGTATATGTTTTTTTTGGATTCCAAATACAGAGAAAAAAAAGAATGGTGTTTCCCAAAACAATCTCATGCAATTATGTTGGGAGTATATATGTATCACTAGCAGATTGAACTGTTTCAGTTTCCGTCCTTTTTCATCCAATTGGGGTTTCATCTATGAGGGCATGTCTTGAATTTTGGATTTCATCCTTTTTTCATCCTTTTGACTAGGGTTCGTTTGTGATAGATGTCTTGAGTTTAAGGTTTCATTCATTTTTTCATCCTTGAGTAGGGTTCATCCATGATGGCATTCTCCTGAGTGTTCTCAAGACAGCCAAAAAAAAAAAAGTTTGTACCATTGATTCATCCACCATTGATTGATCCCTAATTCATGGGGCTGATGATTGCTAATTCAATCTAAGCCCACACTAATAAGCTCCACAAGAGAAAGTGTACCAACCAGCTGAAAATCTAGCCTTCCTGCAAGCAAGCAGAGTGCTGTACACTACTATACAAAAAATGCAAGCAAGTTGCAAAACAAGAATCACAACATCTGCAATACAAATGACTTCAGGTGAACCAGCACTTGTTTGGTTATTGAGAAAATGGCTGATTAGGAACAAGGGTCGAAGGATAGGTTATTCATAACCCATCTGTAGAGTATGAAACTGGTGAAGAACTGGACACAGAACCTAACTGTTAATACATATTCCATACAGATCTAGCAACTAGCAAGACCCTTATGCCGCTTTGGTGTTACTTTGATGAAAACTAAAAATCTAGTAGTTACATGTACCTGACCTAAATTATGTGTTTCTTCCCAATAGCTTCATTCTTGAATCCTTAAAACATTAAACTCTTTGAGCTATCACAATGTTTTATTTGGCTATGTACTCTTCTCCAATTTTAGCTCCGTTTTGATGAGCTGCCCTCTTCAATTACATTTGACCAGACTTGCGGGTTGGCAATTTTGAGAAGTGCACCAGAATGAAGCTTTTTATTTTCCAGGGGTTAAGTTTTTTAATCTGCAAAAGCCTAGAAAACATTTAATCTAAAGATGCTTAGGGGAGCTAGAGCATCAAGAGCTCCAGGTTTGAGATGGACTTTCTCATCTAGTCCTGTGCAGGAGCTGGTTCACCACTTTAGAATCTGTATAAACTGGCAAGCACCAATACATAGATATTTTACTGTCATACTTGAGGCATGATTTTGCATATCAAACCTAAACCCTAAACCCTTTCAGATGCTGTTACTGATTCTTGAGCTTTTGGATGCTAAATTTTCAAGATCATTTGTAAGTCATCACATAATTATATTGCTCCAGGTGCTGCTGCAGGAAGGTGCTAAGACTCATGATGATCAAGAATTGACTTTGGCACAAATTACACTTCCTTTTCCAACTCTCGAGATTGTCTTGTTCCAAGCTGCAACATATAAACCCTAAACCCTTTCAGATGTTGCTGCTGATTCTTTAGCTTTCGGATGCTAAATTTTCAAGATCATTTGTAAGTATTTGCATAATTATATTGCTCAGGTACTGCTGCAGGAAGTTGCTGAGGCTCATGATGATCAAGAATTGACTTTGGGCACAAATTACAGTCTTCCTTTTCTAACTCTCAAGATTGTCTTGTTCCAAGCTGCAGCATACAGACCCTAAACCCTTTCAGATGCTGCTGCTGATTCTTGAGTTTTTGGATGCTAATAAATCTTTCAAGATCATTTGTAAGTATTCGCATAATTATATTGCTTCCAGGTGCTGCTGCAGGAAGTTGCGAAGGCTGATGATGATCAAGAATTGACTTTGGTACTAGCTGAAAGTTGACCTATAGAAGTAGCAGCAGCAGGTAGATGCAGCTGCTATATTGCAGATTCTCCGGCTAAATTAGCTGCGTCACGGCATCTCATGCTGTGTCCTACTCTAAGTGCAAGGAGGATTGGGTTGAAACCACCAGGAAATATAAATAAGTGAAGCTGATGCAATGTCAACTAGTTGATTCTTGCTGGCCGGTTTGTTTTCTCGACTAGTACTAGTGTGGAGCTGGCCGAGAGTTTTTCGGGGTCTGGGGAGAGGCCTGCAGCTTTCTAGGTGCTGAGGGAACCAAGAGTACTGTACTACTACTGTAGTCCATGATAACTAGGATTGTCGGGGAAATTTCACGAACTAGCTATCTAGGAGGACACCACCGTCCACGGCTATGAAATGCGAAGCTGCTAATGAACTTGCAGTGTACAGACAATATTCAATTTCACGGTTAAACGTTTTTGCAGCGTTTTTGCTGATTTTGTTCTTGCACGTGAGCTGCCCAAATTGTGAGTTTGACTTCTTTTACCAGATTTCTCTAATTTGCAGTACTATTTCTCTTGTAGTCTGGCTCCGCGAGGATATATGCAGCGATGAAGGCGCCTGTAAGTATGATCAGTCCCCGGCAACATGTTTGCCACCGGCCGCAGGTTGACCTGCAACTCGTATAAAAGTAAAGGCTTAATAATTTGCTGCAGCTCCCTGCCAGACCATTGTCGAGACTTGAGAAGGAAGCTCCAGATCATCAGTGGAGAAACCACATGAACCTGTTTGCCCTGGCAAGTACTGGACCCCCCATGAGCTTTCCTGCCGCGATTCCTGCCATCACATCTCGGCATATTCGACCCAGGGTCGAACCCTATCAAAGATCATGCAGCAGAAGTTACTGTAACTATGTAGGTGGCTAGTTCCGGAGGCCGTGGTTTGTCGGCCACAGCTGCTGCTGCTGCTGCACACAGGGCTAATTTTTTATCGGTACTAGAGCTGATACTTAAGATCATGAAGCTCGTGAAATAGGACTGAAAACAAAAGCCAAGAGTTCAAAGCTCTGTCCCGCTCTCCGTACCCAAAACTTGCTAGTCTTTTCAGAACTTCTTCCTTTCAATTTCCTTGTGAAGTACACCTAGTGTCTTAATCCTTTCTTTGAGGATTAGATCAGTTAATTAGCAGCTGCCTTCAGGTCATGATCTGAGAGCAGTACTCGTAATCCCCCGCGATCGACGAGGAGGAGGAGGAGGATTTTAACGCCTCGGATAGATAATCCAATCCCTTATTAATCTCCTATGCTGAACGACCTTTGATCACGTTGAAATTCCACAACGACGACGACCACCACCACCACCACTTAGGACAATGTCTTTCCATTAGGTTGTTGTGATCACAAATTCTATGATGACAGAGTAAAAGCTTCCCATTATTTTATTTCAGCCACCTGTGTTCACACTCACCTCACAGCTCTATCAATCGGTAGTACTGTCGCTCTGGGAAAAATATTCTGGAACCTTTGACATGAATCCGGCGGGGAACCAAAAAAAAAAACAAAAACAAAATAAACTAAACTAAACTCGCAACGACTTTCCATAGCTGTTGTTGTGTTGATCTTACATACAACACTGCACCAAACCGACAAAAAGCTTGCTGGTAAATAACATTTTTATTATATCTTGTTAATCTACACCTGCCAATTTATGAGGCGGAAAGCTCGCCGGCACATCAATCCTTCCTGGCATGACCCACAGCACAAAAAACGTCGCACGAGTTACCAAATTCCAAGTACACATGTGACATACCTAGGCCATTTTTTTTAACATTCCTGCCATTGAAATTTTTTTGTTGTTGCAAGGTACACTTATCCTTTTTCCAACCAGTTAGAGTGTGGCTTTCCATACATTGAGTAGCTGCAGCATCAGCTTTGGGAGCTTACGCTGCTGTCGACCAGTGTGGTGCAGTAGTTGCTTTCCATTTGTATGACATTCTCAGGCATCATTGTGAAGGTGCAGGTAGGGTTTCCTAAAGCATGATCCCTGTAGGTGTTTTCCTAGTGTCGTGGCAGGGCACGGCAAGTTATAAAGAGTAATAGTAATTCTCTGTCACAAAGTGAAAGAACTCTTGTTTTAAAAAAAGTTTCATAGCCAATGGTTGTGGATCCACGGATCAGAAAAGAATTTGTTTTTTAAACAAATTCGACAAGAAATTTTATGCCCGATAAGGCCCTCAAGGACAATGTTACCAAAATTGGGCCAGTGCTCAACTGTGGCTCACAGGGGCCCCCCTTATTCTGGCAACAACATCCCCTTACAGGACCTTTATCTACCACATAATGCAAGTCTTACAAAGCTGAATTGCAAATTTGAAGCATCTGAAGTCACAAGAGGTAAGTCAAACTTCCCAAGTTAAAGGTACTCAATAGGAAAGCCGCCCTTAGATAATTACCCGGATTGCTTGATCTGCAGCACGTTTCTCTCAGGAACGTGCAAATTCCTCTACACTGCACAGACTAACACCCAACACCCAACACCTACAATCATCTACAGCATCTGCTGCAAATGTGTACACACAGACAGGGAATAACAACAGGAGAATCAGCTGGACATAATCAGCAGTTAACAGACTGACAATTGAAAACTGGCCATTTGAATGCAAACCATGTTGTCGGCCTTAGATAATTACCCTATGCTTGATCTGTAGCATGTTTCTCTCAGGAACGTGCAATTCCTCTACGCTGCACAGACTAACACCCAACACCCAACACCCACAATCATCTACAGCATCTGCTGCAAATGTGGACACAGACAGGGAATAACAACAGGAGAATCAGCTGGACATAATCAGCATTTAACAGACTGACAATTGCAAACTGGCCATTTGAATGCAAACCATGTTGTCAATTAAAACAACTGGCATAAATTATTTTGTTCTATAATTTCTAACCACCAAACATGAAACCCACGTCAACTGCTCTGCACTCAATTATACTAAACCCAGCTAGCTTCTCGTGAGTGAGTTACATACTACAGACTACAGACAGGCATGGAATTTGTTTAGAAATGAATACATAAGGCTTGACTTTTGTTTTATGGATACAAAATTTATGTAATTTTGCAACAAGTGGAGATTGTTAGATTGTAAAATGTCAAACTTACTATGTTTGGTATTGAATCTGTGTGTGCACACAAAGAGTTTGTTGTTTCTTTTAATAAATATTTTTTGTGATGCAGCCAATGAACTATGGCCCAGACAAGACAAACACTCTCACAGACACCTGATTGAATCATTTTGTGAGTTCAATTTATAATAGAATTTGAGGCGGTTCAGTAGTGTTATAATACTAAAATGGTCGGATGTAGATTCGGAGTTAAATGTCAAATGTTTGTTCATCTCTGACAAAATCAATATGTTTGAGTTGTAGATTTGGTTTCAGCAAGATCGGGGGATAATATTTCAAGGTTCAGGATCAAATGAAATTGGGATGATCTCTATAACTATGATTTATATGATTTATAACCATTGTTAGAGAGGAATTGCAAAGTAATTCTCTACCGCAATTTTGGTATTGTTTACGGTTGTACAAAGTGGGATAACATATACCAAAATCGGTATAGTATATGAATCTTGACTTTGTTGTGCATATTGCTATATCAATGGTTAAATGTAATTTGGAAAAATATTTTCACAATGGTGTGCATGTTACTAACGAGTTTTTTGGTGGTGAATTTTAGCCATTTTACAAGAGGTTAGTTTGATAAAGGAGTTTTTTGTCTCAAATTCCCTTTTGTGGAAAAAAACAAAAAATGGCCCAAAAAAACACGATAAAATCACCACAATTGCTTGCAATATCAAAGGGTGCTTTCCTAAGATTTTCTAGTTTCATATTTGGAACATCATCAAATATGGCTAAATACACTTATGGATGTTCACCATTTGAGCCTCAAAAAATTGAAATAAAATCACAAACATGTTTTTAGTTAATTAGGTTTGTTAAGTATTTTAGAAAAGTCCCAATCACGACCCTTAATGTATAAGGATTTTAAGCCCACAGATATTGTTTACGGTTAGCTTTTGAGGCCGTGAACAATGGATGTGTCTAAGAACTTTTGTAGGCTACCTTGCATTTCCACACACACAAACACACACACACACACACACACACATGTACATGTTTCCAAAATATCGAGTCCTTCTTTAATCCAAAGAACCAATGAGAGCAAATAACATGTGGGATGTGTGAAATATTCTGGTGAGAACTTTCTTGAACGAGTCCAGATTTTTTTGGGTTTTTTCTGTACTTGTTACCGATATTCCAATCAATCCTAGGCACACATGAGTTCTTCGGAAGTCAAAAAGCTTAAAAAGATGGAGTCACCTACATTGGCTTTTGCACAGCATTAAAAAACGTGGCCCATTTTCAGTTCCTTTGCCTGAGAATTTTTTTCCAGTTTTGGATTAGGAACTTTTTACAGGTTTTTCTTTTTTCCAACCGCGTTTTGAAATGTGTCCAAAGTGCCCAACCATGCTTTAGGATGTATCAATACCACATGGTTCCACAAGGAACTACAAATTCAACTTGGAGTTGCCCCCAACCATGGATCTTTGGGCAAAGAAGATTATTTTATTTTGTCCAAGTAAATAATGGGATCACTCTAGGCAGATTTCACGAAAAATTATGCAAAAAACATGAAATAACTTATATACAAAGCGAAGGTGACTCATGAAAATGCATTGGTTTCTTATTCGTGTTTTGGAACTATTCCTTGGCAACTTAGACGACTCTAAAAAATATTCATAATATATCTAATTAGGAAGGTTTTTGATGCCATACCTATGACTGATATTCAACACAAAATAATTTGCAAAAGGTGTAGCTAAAAAAAAAGAGAAACTTTTATTGATATTTGTCAAAATTGTTGAAAATTTGAAAACCATTGGGTTACTATTATAGAATGCACAACACAAGATGTGTTTTGCATACTTATTCTTTAATTGTTCAAATTTTGCAAATTAAATTTGAAGGTTTTTAACCCTGTTTTAACGTGTATTTAACTAACTCCAGACTTTTCTATTAGAAAAGTTTGAAAATGATAATAAGCAATTTGGATAATTCAAACAAGTTTTGAAAATGTAAATTCAACTTGGTGGTCAACAAATTAATTGCAAAACATTATTGATAGTGGCCACAAAAATTGCATAAGAAAAGATGACTTGGTCAAATTAAATATTATAGATCACATAAGCATCAAAAAAGTGGAATTTTTTTTTAAATTATTACCCAATGGTCACCAAGTGGTGAATATTGAAAATGAAAACTCAAAAAGTAAAAAATCAAAAGACGTAGATGAAAAATCATTTCAAGAATTTAAAGAGATTTCAAACTTCAAAATATTAGACCAATCATCCAAGATCCATTGTTTAAAAAAAGGGGCAAACACAATTTGCATTAGTTTATGTCATTTGAACTAAAAATTAAAAAAGGATTGTTGGTTTGCAAAGCCTTTTAAGCATTTCATCAATTGTAGCTAAGATATTAACATGTTAAGTCATATTGGTCATTGTCTAGAAATTTGATATGCAATTACATCAACATAGTTTCAAAACAAAAATCCAATTTGGTAACATTTTCCCCATCCTTTCAAAGTTGCAAACATCACTGCAATGTCTATAAACAATAATCTAAATCAACTATTAACAAAACTCAATAATTGAACCTAATAAATAGACATAATTCAAGATGAATGATCCAAATTCATGAAATGAATTTTTTAAAATGATAAGGATCAAATTGCATAGCTCAAGGAAGCCAAATAATTTTGTCATCCTCATTAACATTCTTCATATATTGCATGATCCAAGAATAATTTGGTGAAGAAGAACTTAAATGTGCCTTAAACAATGATTTCGTAATGGACATCAATTATCCTTGCTAATGGCAATTCAATCAATATTGGTCACAAACAAGACACAACATCCAACCATTGAATGTTATTCTTTAACAACTCATGTCCTTTAGAACATTCAATGATGAGACCAATTCTACACTTGGAATTTCAAAAGGCTTTGCTTGATTCAACATGAATGACCAACATTTGGTTTTTTTTTGTATAGTCATCTTCAATATGAGAAATACACATGTTTCAACTAATAAATCCTTAAGATAATAATATGTTCCTATGGTGAGTTCACCCAACATCATAACCCAAATATTAAAAAAATGATTGAAAATTATTTGTGACATCAACAAAAAAAACTTCCATAAACATTTTCTAACAACATACAAGACCAAATTGCAATTATGTGAATTCTTTTAAATGCTCAAGAAAGAAAATGTTGCACTCTAGGTCTTCCAAATTTTTGTTGATGTCAATATTGTTTTCCATCACACAAGGACTCCCTTGTAATATAGCACTTTGTGAAAAGTAACACATGACACCATCCACATGTGTTTTTTCTTTTCCAACATGGCTTGTTGGGCCCCAAAATTTTCACAATAACATAGGACACTATTCATTTAGGCTTCTTCTATTTCCAATATGGCTTGTTGGGCTACATGTTTTTCAAACACATCAAGTCTAACAACTTTCCAAGATGGAGCAGGTGTTATTTGATGGCATTCTCCAATGCTAATTGTCCCCATACAAATGCCATAAAAACATGATAGATGTCAAAATCAAAGGAATAAAAATCCTAATTACATACACTCTCAACTTGGACACATTGATTGAAAATACATTAACAACGTGTGTAGTTCAAAGAACATGATAAAACATCAAAAATTACTGCTAAGTTGCAAAATTGAATAAGGACTTTTAAAAAGATCAATGGACCTAGTGCATCCCTTTGTTCCAAGGCACTATGGAACATCCATAGGTGTGAGCCCTATCCAAATTAGTTGGAAGAATTTTCTTGAATATCTTATTGACAACCTTTCATTGAATAGGGTGAACTTCATATGACATACATGTATACAAGCACTATACATTTCAAGCATTTGAATATGCATCAAAGAAACACAAAATGTATAGGGTATATTCATGGTTGGGGTACACAAAAGGAATTTTTTCCCCAAAATCACTCTAAAAACACCATTTTGAATGACCATTATGTTTATGAAATAATTTATTTAGTAGATTTTCTTTTTTCATTAAATAATCACATACTTCTTGATTAAAATGGTGGTGATTTTTTGTGATTTGGATGACTAAAACATGTTCTTAAGTGTCTTAAAAGATGGCTCAAGAATTATGTCTCACTGTGCAATTTTATTGAAAAGGATTCAATGGACTAATAATATTTGTTCATATTGTTTTGTATTTAACCACAAATTAAAAGAACATGTTTTATAAGATGACACAAATTTTTAATCTGATCAATCACCAATTTTTTTGGAATTGATGTTAAAATTTTAGATTTTTTCATAAAAAAAGATGCATTAATAAGGACAATCAAATTAATTTTATTAACTATAAATTCACATTTCAAAGGTTTGGAAAGAAGTATAAGAAACATCGGTGGAAAAAAAGGACATTATTTGAATTTTTTAATAAGGTTTTAGCACTCCAAATGAAAATATGTCATTCTAGAATGTCCAAATAGTCCTACCACTACAACAAATCATGGCTTTTCAAAAGGTCAACTTTATCAAAATGTCCGTATTGATAAAAAAAAATGTTTGCTTTGACTAAAAGCATGGGCCATTGAAACACATCGTTTTTTTGGTCGGTTTTTTACTAAAGTGACCATTTTGACCAAATGTTAAATTGTACATTTAATCAAGAAGGACAAATTTTTTAAATGGCCCATCAAAATGCCCATGGCTTAATCAGCCATACGAAATGGCCATGCTTAATCAAATTGGCCATATTAATTTAGTTAGCTAGCCTATTTGTTATGCCTACTAAACTACCACCCTACCTACTATCTACCTACATATTTACTTATACTTTTATTTTATTTTATATAAGTAAGTATGTACATCTAAAAGCATAGGTAGGTAGGCATGTGTATTTCCTTATCTATTTAGTTCGGTACCTACTTACCTACTTATGAAAAAAATTAAAGTTCAAATAAACATGTGAAATCCATTTGGTATTATATTGTTTTACAAAGTGGTGTGGTGGTTTGATGGCCAAGACATTAGTGTGGAGCCGAAGAAACCAAGGTTCAATTCCCATTATCAACATGTATTATGTGGAATATGTATATTTGTATATATACCTTGTACATGTGCGTAAATGTATAGTATTTAAGTGGGTTGTGGATAGGTAGGTAGGAGGCCATGGTGGGCGGGTGCATGGGTTAGGTACTTATTATATATTTATTTATTTATTTATTACATTTTTATATTTGAAAATTGAACTATTTTTTACATATTATTTTTTTGGTTGCCCAATCTTTTGTCCAATTTGATTAATAAAAAAGACCATTTTATGGTCAATAAAAAAAACTATTAAAGTCAAGTTGGACATGTTCAAATTGGCCTGTCTAGTATTTAGATTAAATGGTCAATTGACCATATTTCAAAATGACTAGTTTTTTATCTAGTTTTATAGTCAAATAAACCATGATTTGTTGTATGTGCATTCTTTTCTTATTTATATTTGAACATGATATTAAAAAAAAATCAATTGATTTAAATCATTTATTATAACATTTATTGGTTAAAAGCCTAAACATACATAACCCCTTTCATTGTTTAGCATCTCAAAACATTCATTTTGTTATGTCTTTGTTTTAAAACTCAAGACATATGACAAATGGGTGTCATGGTTCTTGTTGTGGTACTTGAACCATGAATGCCCCCATAACAAGTTCATATATGAGTTAAATGCATGTTGTTGTCCTTGAAAATGAGTTCAAGGTCTTGGAAAGGATATTAATATGAATATTGCATTTAATCATTAATGAGATGATGTTGGTGTTACCTTGAAATATTAATATACAAAGGCCCAAAATTAGCACCTAAAAATTGAATTATGCAAATGAGGCCATCCTAATCATATAAATCTTTGACTTCAATTTAATAAATGTGTTTTGAGCATTAGGAAAATACTCCAATGTACCAATATTATAAAAAGACAAGTTGATATTATTTGCAAAAAAATTATAACATATTTATGTAAATAATTTTTACCATAAAATTAAACCTACAAAGTTTATACATATTACCTACAATTGACCTATAAAGGACAAATAAATGATTTTTGCCAATGAAGGATGTGGAATTTTATGGGCAATAACAAGAGACACCAACTAAATTGTGAACTGCAATTGCATATGGGCATACATGTGTGTTCTTGATAGAAGTTAACACCATCATGAACATTTTGTAACCATTCAATTGATCTTGTGGCTTGATATGTTCCTTGCAAATCTCATGTTTCAAGAATGCACCTACATCATCAACCTTGCCCTTGCCATGACTAAATGTGAAATAGTTTCAACACATTTAAACCCCCTCTTGTCTCTCCTCATAAATATTGAAGCACATATAGATAGCAACATAATACCATGTTTGAGTACACTTGAATTGTGTTGAACATCTTTCATTCCAAACCACGTGTTGTTTTAAAAAACATATTTGGTTTTTCAAATAACTCTAATGCAAGGTGAAAAAATGTTGCACAAAAAAAAATCATGAATCTTGTCATCATTGATGTACTAATGACCTTTTATCAAAATTTTAGAACTTTGAGGATTTGTTGTATGAACTTAAGGTCATCTATATCTGCTATGCACTAGAACATTGATTTTAAAATTACACCAATGCATATCTTGCATTTCATTGTGAGTTTTGAATACATAATTTTCAAAGCAGTCAATGCATGAGAAGGTGGTATCATTTGAAATGTCTTTCAAAAAGGCCTTCATTTCCTATTTGGCCCCACAACAATTTATGAACATGATGACATTATTACAAATATATGTTTTTAGTTGGGTTTTTATGATTGATTTTAGTCAAAATAGATAAGGGACAAAACTATTTTATTAACAAAAATGATTGTTTAAAATGATTAAAATTATTAAAGCTACTAGTTGATATGAAAATATTAAGTTAATTTTAGAATTATTAGTTTATTATTTTTTAAAAAGATTTATAATAATAAAAATAAAAATAATTCTTCTTTTAAATTAAATTATGGACAAAACCAAAGTTGCACTAGATTGTTGATTCCATTTCTTTCGTGGGTTTGACAAACCTATTATAAGTCATCATGATGACATCATTAGCAAACATGTCCAATATGAACTTTGAACCTTCACCTCCTCATCCACAACCCAAAACCTTTACCATTTGACCACAACTTCATGTGGTGGGGTGTAATCACAGTAACATGTACTGCAACAAATGTAATGAATCCTTAATTTTTCACATTCAAAAACAATAATTTAATTTGGTGTTGAAAATATAAGATTTTTTTCTATAATAAAATTCATAATATATCATTGGAACATGTGAATTAATTTTAAAAATGTCCGATAAATAAAAGGCTCTCAAAAACACTCATTAAACATTGTAACGCATGTTTTTTTGCACTAAAAAGATATATAAATAAACTTCAAAACTTTTGAAAATTACATATATTTTGAAACCTTTTACATAAACCTTGACATAATAATATAAAAGAAAATTTTAAAAAATTGAAAATTTTTTTGAAAACTTTTTAAAAATATTCTTTAAAATATTCCCCAAAAGTAGTCCCTTAAGCACATAGGTTTGGCTCATGTTCCCATTTGCACCTAGTGATATCAACTATTATTACAAAATATATAAACACATTTTTTTTAATATCACACATCATAACTTTTTTATATTGAAAAAGAACATGCAGCCATCATTGTGGATAGTTGCTTGCACTCCCTTTTGAGACTTGGGCCTTGGAGATTTCATCTTGATGAAGTCTAGAAATCTAAAATTATATTATGTGTGAATGGAAAGGTTAGAAAGTGAGGTTTTGAAGGATGAATAGTTTGAAAATATTAGACATACATTCATATTCAATGGTGGATGACAGTGAACAAAGGAACTAAGAATGATAAAAAATTGTAACAAGATTGTTGGTTAAGCAAATGGAAGTGCAATTTAGTTGATCCAAAACAATGGGTTGACAATTCATTCATTATATTCTTATTTCTTGCTAAAAGTAATGTCACAATCAATAGCATTATAACAATTAGTGTTATTCATGCAAGCGAGGCCAAACAAAAACTTGAAGTAACTAATGAGATTATTAGTACATAATTATTATTTTAAATTAAGTTCATTTAATTTGTGAATGTAATTTGATGGTTGTTTGGTTCTTGAAAATAATTTTGTTAGTTATTGATATTTGCTTATGCATGTTTGAATATGTTGATGGGCTTAGTCCTTATCAAATGTACCAAGGATTGTGTTGAATGCAATAAAATCCTCTCTAATTTTGAAAATTATTGCATGAATTCCACATGAGTTCTAATGTCTAAACATTGGAATTTAATGATCTCATTTGTGTATAATGTTCTTATATTTGTGAATTTTCATCTCAAGGATTTTTCTATAATTCTAAGACATTTCATTAGTTATTTAATGGATAGTATGCAATGAACAATCTAATTTTGGTTAGGGGTTGAAATGTTGAACATCCTTTATCCCATGTAAACTTAAACCATTAATTCTGAATTTTTTAATGACCATATATTGATGATTATGAAAGCTAGATATTGAAAAAAACTTGAAAATATTATGTTATAATTTGGTTATCTATTATAATCATTTAACAATATCTAGACTTGTTTTTGACCATTAAAATTACATAATTTGAATAACTTCTTTTTTTCAAGAAATTCTTTTGTTGTGCAAGAGTGGATAAGGTTGCATTTTCATGAAGATTGGACATGTGTTATTTGCAATTATTTATATATATGGTGAATCTATTTTACTATACTTAAATGATGTTGAAGAAAGTTATGTTTGATAAATTTAATGTATAATATATGATTGAAGGTTTTTTTTTAAAAAATAAATAATAATTGATACACATATTTAATTAATTATGGACTAAAATTTTAATCTTGGACTTTTTTTAACTTGGTGGTTTAAAATCAAGGTTTCTATTGAGTTTGAAGCAAAACATTGGAAATATCTATTTGTTGGATCATTTAGTGAAACAAAACATTATTAATACTTGTTGCATCATATGATGGCCCTTAAATCAAGGTTTCCCTACAAATTTCTAATCTCCAAATGGTCATTTGTTAATTTTATACTTTTGAAAAGTCCAAAATTAACTAAATACATGTCAATTTGAAATGTTTACTTTTGCTCCAATGTACACATTTGATTAATTTCAAGAATAATCATTTCAAAAATAAATTTAATTAAATTTTTTTGGAAATTCATGGGAACACATGTGGATTGAACTTTTGAAAATTTGTTGCAAACAACATTTTTTAGTTGCAAATGGCACTTTTTAGCTGCAAAAATTGTTTGCAAATGATAGTTCTTTTTTTTGTATGAACATGTGCCATGTGATAATAATCCAACTTGTTTAAAATAATTTAGATGATTTGAGTTTATTTGGCATATAATGAAGACCTATTACTGCCCACCATCCCTTTTACTCCTTTCAACATAAGTAAAAATTATGTTTTCTTTTAACGATTTGATAATTTGAAGTTTAAATTTATAAACAACACTTCATGGTCACATGTAAAAAAAAAACTTTGAAATATAAATTTTTAAATTATAAATTTTGTGACAATTAATTGTGCATGCTTACTAATGTGTAATTTCCTTATTTTATTCCATTTGAATATTTCAATGTGACGCTAAAAGGATTGATGTGGAAGGTTTTATATTATGATTTTTTTTGTAAGGGTTTTTGGCTCTATATATCATTATATTATATTTGGCGTAAACCTTAGCACTATTATATTACACATCAAATGAATAACAATCCTATATTAGCCTATCAACATATAGGACATGATGTGATAAGTGACTAAATAAATGATAATCATGTCTAAATCTTATTGAATATTGCTTGAATTTGATGGCCCTACTCCCATTGACTAGGTTGAATTAAGTTGAAATTTAACATTTTAGTTTGATATTAATTAAAGGCCCTTTTTTTCTAAAATAAATAAATATTTGGCAAAGAAGTCTTGAACATCAATTGTATGTATAATAGTTAATTAGGAGTGACAACATTGAATCCAGTGAGGAAAAATTCTTATGGATGCAAGAAAAGGAAAGAATTAATTATGATTTTTGCCAACACAAAAACTAACAAACTTTCTACCATGACCAAAATCAATCTTTGACCACCATGAATGAATAACAAAAAATAAAAATAACCTGCCCTATTTTCTTTTGGCTAAGTATGAAAAACAATTTGGAGTGCCCAATATTTGTCAAAGGGGAAAAAATGTGTGCATGTGAATATGACCCAAAAATAAATAAAATCATTATCTAATGAACAAGTTCAACAAATAGGACGTATATATTTTTGTCACTCAATAGAGTTATCCTTAAAGTGCCCTAACTTGGGGCCTACCTTTACCCTTTCGTCTTTAGGTTTAAGCTATTTTTCAAGTCAACCATATATAAGGGACCAACATCAAAACTCAACATGGGATCTCTTTTCCTTCAACAACCTTTATATTTCATGATGCAACATTTCAATAATCCAAACAACCTTTTTTTCCCACAATTTTGTTGTAATCAAAAATTTCAATAGCTCCAACATACCCACTTTCCTTCAATGCAACATATAAACACAAAATTCCAACAAAATGCAAAATTGAATGAACACACATGTGGCCTCATTGCACAAGCAAGGTTTCTTTCACCATTGAAACCACATTATTGTGCACACAAAAATTGCTAAGTGAGGTGCTTTTATCTTTCCATTGGAACCTCAATGCTACACATACATAAATTTGCAAAATGAAGTTCCTTTTTCCTTCATTAAAACTTCACTATTGTACACACATGGATTGGAAAGCTATCTTCATTGAAAACCTTTCACAAAAAAATTTGCTCATAAGTTCATGTTTTTAGCATTATTTCAATAAACTTTCCTAAACCTAGGCATTGTTATGTGCATGAGTGGGCAAGGATTGTTTCAAGGGAAAACATGAGGTCAAACACCAAATAACACTCATTCATTAGTAGAAATCAGCCTAAATGTAACCATTCAATTTTATAATTACATGCAATTATTAATCATTTGCAATTAGCTTTGAAAATATTTGTAACTATAAAATCAAAATTCAAGCTTTTAATCATTTAGGTTGTGACTTTGATATGATTATGCTGTGAATATTTATGTTTTCATTTTATGGGCTGCATGATATTTAAATCTAAATTCATCCATGAATAAGCTTATATGTTTCATTAATCACAATAATGACCAAGTTAGTCGCACAAGTAGATGTATCTTACAGTGAAATACAATAGGAAATTATTGCTATGTATGTATTAAAGTTGTATTCAAATATATTCAACATATAAAAAATATGTGTTTTTTTGTATATTGTGCATATGTATGTATATTGTTCATATATTCAATCTCAAATTAATATCTGAATTTAAGTTTTTAAAAATTTGAATTTGAATTTTAATATTTTAATATTGAAAATTATTATGTAAATTTAGAAATTATTATTTGAATCTGAAAATTGATATTAAAATTTGAAAAATGTTATTTCAATTCAAAAAGTTAATTTCAATCTATTTTTTAAAATTTGAATATGAAAATTGATATTTGAGTTTTATAAACTAAAAATTGTTATTTGAATTGAAAAAATATTATTTGAAAATAAAAATGGATAATTAACATTGAAAGTTGTTATTTGAATATTAAAAATTGTGATTTGAATAAAAAATTTGATATTTGAATTCTAAAAACATTTACTTGAATTTTGATGAACTTGTATATTGTTGACTTTTTCTTTCATCCAATACCCCTTATGATTTGTGAGTAATATTGTATGTGAATTGTTTTATGCAACTAAAAGGATTTTAATCACATATGTCCCTTGTGATTGGAAAGTAATCACAAAGACTAGTAAAAAATTCTTGTTTCTTTTCTAATGATTTTGGATCAAATTTGAGTTTATCTGTGTGAATTTTCTTCCATTATGTGTACACTCCGTGCTCATTGATTTATACTATGTTTGGCCAAAATAGGGCATTCTCACATGGACTTTTAGACACTTCACATTTACCTTTGTTGCCAAATTTGAAACAAGTTGCAAAATAAAAATTATGATGCAATTTTTTTCCCATCAAAACCACATCAAACTTTTTTCATGAATATTTTATGCTTAAACACAACCTTATTGTGTTGAATGCTTTTGCATCATGCAAAACCTATTTTCTATTGGGTTGATAAACCTTTAAAATGTGTTTGCAAGACTTTCCTAAATGAATTATTGGGACCAAACACTCAATCATACTCAATTTGAACATAAAGTTTTTTTCCAACTATTATAATTCTTGCAATTTCTTATTTGTGTAATTGATGGTCTTTCTAGCTTTTGGTTTAGTACTTGGTTCTTTTTTGTTGAACTAAACATTTTGTAATAAATGTAATTGGGTTGGCAACTCAATGTGGCACATAATAACAATTGCGATTAAATGTCTTCTCACTTTTACAACTACTTTTTGGTAAAAGGAGACATTTTCTAACACAATTGATAATTATAATTTGGTAATGTTTAATATGATATAATAGTGAATCAAACAAGTCATATGCAATGTCTTGCAATATAGTCATGAGTTCAAACCATGAAGCTATAGGCTCATGAAAATATTTTAGGTTTTGACAATCTTATTGTGGATATCACCAAATATCCATGTATGACCGATATGAACAACATTACAATTCCCCATATGTGTGCTATGTTTTTTAAATAGCTAGTGCAAGTCATAAATGGTGTACATACTTGGGAACTTAATAATTAAACATAAAAATAGGTTCAATTCCCATATAATGTTCAATTGGTAAAAAATTAGTGCACATGCACATATATTATGTTCAATTACTATGAATTTGAAATGTTAGTGAAATTAAAATTTGTTGTGTTATATAGAAGTACTTTGACTTATGATCATTAATTATTTTCATTATATGACGAAACATTTTGTTACTATATTACCACTTTAATCAATTCTATGGACACATGTATTTTGGTGGAATAATTGATTATTGGTCATGATATTGTTTCCATAGATATTCAAATGCAAACAAGGTTTGTAAAAAAACCACACTTGCCTATTTAATTGATGTAAAATGAGTTTGCTTCAATGATGCAATAGATTGGAAATGAGTATGGATTATAAATCCATGATTTTTACAATGACCAAAAATGCACATGACCAAAAATAACAAATTATACCATTATGCAAAGGTGTAAATACTTGTTATTCATGATCATGTAATTTTCCAAGGACTTCAAGTCATTTAAAATCAGAAAAAAATAACAAAAGCACTAGTTACAATTGTAACATGTGTTTTTCTAATTGTATTCATTCAAAGTTTCCTTTTCAATTGGTGAAGAAAGGTCAAAAAGTAAATGAATATTCAACATGAAAATGTTGAACTTAGGTGGAAACTATTGCATATTTGGTATAAAAGTCTACTCATGTGACATCATAGGATGAAAGCACACTATGGGGGGGTTAAGATTGTTGACACATTGTATTGTTTTTTAAGGGAATCACGTTTGAACTTTAACCATGTCATATTATGAAAGATTTTTACAATGTTTTGCATACTATGGTAGGTCAAAACCCAAATAGGTCAAATGATAAAGAAATTACACTTTTAAATTCCATACAAAATGATGTTAAAATATATTTGTAGAAAAAAATGTATTCCATATTGTACTAAAAAATGAAAATATATTCAATAAATGATTAAAATTATTTTTCATCTTTATGAAATTTGTAATATCTACTAAACATTGTGATTCCATATGATTGGAATATGTTTGTGAGCCATATGAAAATTTTGACAATTATCATATCACAAATGAGTTTTTTTTAGGGCGATGACCATAAGTATGTAGTAAATTAAAAACTTAACAAATAATCATTTTGAAATGGAAGGTCACAAGAATTGTGAGGTGGGTCATTTAAAAAAAAATTATTTCAAATGTTTTTTGGTTGAATAATTCAAACCAAAATAGTGCAATCTAAAACAAGAAACAATCTCTATTATATTATATATATCATAAATATATTCATTATTCCTGTTTTTTCAAATATATTAAATAAAATTAACTTTGTGAAAATCAAAATATAAAGTTCAAACACCAAAAGTGTAACCCAAAATTAAATGCAACACATTTTGAGGTGTATACTTTAAACATAATATGTCATGAAAATGCCCAAATTTACATCCTCTATTGTGCTTCCACCCCATATTAAATTTTGTGTTTAATTTACAAATTCAAATGTGTTGTTCATGAATGCACATGTCTTGACTCTTCATAATGTATCAAATATATAATTCAATCAAATTGAACATTGTTGAAGTTTTTAGCATATTTTTTTAACATTTATAAAAATAAACAATCATAAATTGGCACTTGAACAAACATGAATTGAAGTCACCCAACTCAATAATGGAGAACTTTAGAACTATTTTAATATACTCAAATTTGAACTGTCAAATTAGTGTAAAAATCTTTGCCATAAATTTCCAACCCTCAAAATAAAATTAATGTTTTAGAGACTATCCAAAGATATTCGGTAAGAATATTAAAACATTTCTTTGGAACCTACATAGAAGTTTAAGAAGGATTTTCAATGTCTAGTTGTTGTAATTTGATAGTTGTACAAACCACATCTATTTCTATTAACAATCAAATTTTGGAAAATGTGATTGACATTAAATATTGATTTGGTAATATTATAAACATTAAGGATCTTCTATAAACCACATTCCTTTCATTCAATTGCTTTATTATATAGAGAAAAAGAGTTTAAAATGATTTCTAGTTTTATATATAATATTTTGACATCTAAGTACACTGTAAAATGAAGCTAAGCAAATTCTTGCAAGTCAAACATTCAAACCCTATTTTTCTTTTCACCCAATGATTGTTCATAAATATGTCAAAACATACTTCAATTAATCACATTTGTAACTAAAGGTAGATTTCAACTTTGAACTTTTGTTTGACATTAATCTTTGAAACCCAATTGCTCACAACAACAGAAAGGGAGATAATGAGTCTGTCAAACAAGCATGAATGGATGGCTTTTCCTCTGATACAATTCTAGTGCTTGCACTTCCAAGGGGGGATTACTTTTTATGATATATTAAATAAGAAGAAGGCAATGTGGTTGCTCAACTCACCCACCAACCTTTACATATCCATATATTATGGTTTTCAATGACAAATTAACAATGGCATGATCTACTATATATATCTAAGATGGACATAAGTTGGATATTTTAAGTAGCAACATCATGGTCTATTGTTGAATTGAACCAACCCAATGCCACTTGTAAGGGTGGCATCATGAATACCATCCACTTGAAAAATTCACCCAATTTCCTAGATTGATGAGAAATAAATCGCAAAGTACTTTCAATGAATGAAAACCTTAGGCAATTTTTGCAATCTCAAATATCACAATCACCTTTATTGAAGAAATAATTGGACATACTTTCAAGCTTGTTCCTATTTGGATATGATGCTAAATAATTTCTAACGAGCTTTATCTGAGTGTTAGTGTGATGCCTTGCATCATCGGGAGTCACATATGTCTGTTGCAAGGTTTGACTAAGATTGGCATAGTTAAACGCTAAATAAAGCAAAGCATTGCTTTTATTTAGTGTGCAGAAGTGGGCTAATGCTAGCTCTACCCTTGCTCTCTCTTGAGAGGTGAGGTGGATTAGAAAATTTGGTGTGGGATAGTGAAACATGTAGAGGCAATTGAACATGCAGAACAAAGATATTAAAGTCTTAAAATTCTGTCTAGCAGAACCTCACAAGGCACGAAAAGGCAAGCCCGCTCAGAGCTTGTTAGGGGTATTCAGTGTTCTCCCCCATTTGGAGGATAAAAAATGAAACTGACATTAGATTGGTAATAGACAATATGTTGTTCACCAAACCAAAAAGCCAAAGTCCAAGATGCATTACCTCAAGTGTTTTGTCGTCTACCAGCATTTGGAAAGGACCACTACTGTTAGGATCTGACTTTTCAATCTTCCTAGTTACCTCAACATGATTGTCAACTGTAGGGCGACTCCCAGCTAAATATCACACCTCCTCTTTGGAACTGCAAAATTACGGGTCCCCATCGTTGGAAAAGGTGTTATTCGTCTACCCAACTATTAGACTACAATATCCATGGTCCCCCCACTATTCAACGTGAAAATGTAGTCCAAAAATGAAGTATGATTATTGTCTTTTTCAGCCCACAGTTATAGGAGTTGTTGTGATTGAACTTTGCATCAATCTATTGCAAAAACAATTGTTTATGTCCATCTACACTAATATGCAAATTTTGAAGAAGAGGCACCATGTGTGTGATATTCATTCTTGTGTATTCCATTTTTCTTCATGAATGATTGATGATGAAAATATCAAAACACTTCTAGATGAGAGGTAACTTGATTGAGAACTTTTTGTCTACATTGTATGTATTGAAGTGTGGGATTTTAACATGGAAGTATTGGCAAGAAGGATCATAGTGCCATCTCAAATCATCTAAAAATCCAAACTAGTGTTTGACTTCATATTTTGTCACAACCCATGAATTGACACCTTTCATGTATTGCAGATTAAAGTTGAACAATCATCCGATGAAAGTTTGTGGAAGATCTTTTATGCCATGAGGTGGTGTGTGGTTAGAGATAACTAGTTGTGGGCCCACTAATTAACTTGGTTGTGTTTACATATTTTTGAACATCTACATGCCTATTTAACATTTGATCTCAATTAGCAAACACACTTCAAATTCATGAAATATAACTTAAGAATCATGCACTAACAAGGTGTTATATTATTGCATGAAGGAAAGGATCTCATTCTCACCACCTCTAGCTCTTGTCATAGTTTCTTTTGTTTTCACAATTGTGGGTGAAAACCAGTGTTGTACAGTTATTTGAATTGATTAAGAACCACCAGATTCTCGGTTTTAACTATTTCAGGATCAGAGAACCTCCAGTTCCAGTTCTCTGTAAAAAATTAGAATCAGAGAACTACAAGTCCCAGGCATTTGAAAACCCTTAAAGACCTGACAGTTTTTCATGAAGTAAACAGTAAAGAACCAGTGGTTTTTGGGGGCATTTATTAGATTTTTTCCAAAAACTTAAGAACGGTGCTTATATATCAGAAGGGGGTCTTTGATTTTTTGAATCCCATAGTTATGAATGAATCCTAAGAACCACCCGGATAACTGCTGGTGGTCTGTTCTGGCATCTAAAAATACCCAACATCTGTGAAAACATTAGATTTCCAAATTTTAGGAAGTATAACCAAAACTGTACTTAAGGCACACCAACAAAAACTTCCACCAAATGTGCATTGAAGGCAATGAATTATGAGTTACACTGATTAGAACTTCCCACCACAAACACAAGACCACAAAACTATCTCCCCACTTTGATTAGTTTTGCTACCAGCCAACTTTCAAATCTTGCATACATTCAAGGGCACACCTTGTGACTTATGAGGTGGCACATCCAAGATTGGACAATGGGTAGAACCTCAGATACTGTTTTTGTTTTTCGCCAAATTTCACCATGGTTTCAACATATTCAGAGGATTTTAAGTGAAAAAAATGGCCCACATTCATGAGATTTTGAAGGAAAAAAACTCCAAATCACCAGCTTTTATGATAAGTTTCAGTTCATAGCCAAAAATATAGAAGGATTCTCATTTTTCTACTTTCATATCTAGTATGTAGCCAAATCTGCATAAAGCCTGTTATGGATGACCACCACTTCAGCTACATCACAAAATTGGAAAAAAAAGATGGTATCCCTTCATGCTTCATGAATCCCAAGTTCAGGTCCCCTGTAAAGGGAGCCAATGACAGTGTTCTTCAAAGGGGCTTCAAACAAGTCCTTATTCCTCACATAATAAAGAAACGAAGTGTTTTAACATACCTGCAACTTCATGATGACAAAATGACCATGCATTTTGCCTAATTCTTTCCATGCTAGAATTTCCCAATCAATGCCTCAAACCCATGGAAATGAAACAAAGAATTCCATTCTATCCTCTTCTAAATGGCAGATCATTTTCCATGATGATCTGGAGTAAAGCTCCTCTCTTTACAATTCACAGATTCAAGCAGCCTCTAGCCAATTGCTCTACAGTGCATATTGATCTCAGTTAGACAGATTATCCCCATTGCACACCACACATCTTCAATTCCCATACTTCCAACATTTCACCTTTCAAGCAGATCAAGATGCTCAAGTATAATCTACTAGATACATTGAGTTTTGAATCAGATTTTGGTTCACCTCTTGATCTGCAACTTCAAGCAAACTGTGAATGATGCAACCTAATTTTCTTCAGAGTCTTCACAAGATCAGCTGGTCAGCATGTTAATTCATGTTGTTAATGCCACAAAATTGCAGCAACCTATGGTCAGAATGCATGGAATCTCAGATCGTGGCATTGCGAGCAACACATTGTGGTCACACAAACCCCTCATGGTCACACACATGAGGGCTCAAGGAAAACAGTAGACTGAGCAGAAAAATCTAATTTCATTAGTTTGGCCCTTTCATATCCATTGCAACCTCATTCACATTTGTTCAAGCCTACACAAGTAGCCCAACCAGTGTTGTTCCAGAGATGGGTGATAAATAACAAGGGTGTAACATCACAGATCCACTAAATCTGTAAGTTATGCAAGTGCACCCACTCCAGACCACAAGACTGAACCATATCTGGAACAACCATAATTGCTTTTTGGAGCTCCATATGTTTCTCAGTGACATAGTGTAATGGGGCTACATAAAAAATGGCAGAATCTGCACAAGTGCTACTAATGCCAATATAGAGGGTTCTGCTAACAGAAAATAGGCAAAGTGGCCATAAACTAAAAATGCAAAAGACATCAGCAAAACTGAATACTCTTCAGCACCCATTTGTTAGTGAGCAGAAGAAAGAATATCAGCAGACCCATTGAGCTTCAGCACACTAAGCAAGTCAGTGTTAACACACAGATTGTCAGTTCTGCGCAATGTCAGCTGCAAACCAACTTTGCAAAGCATGCTACAGCCAAACAAATGTAAAGCTGCTACATTTGCACTAAACAGTTTGCACATGCAAACTTGGTCAACTTTTTTGAGTCGTTTCTTCCTTCCTTTCTGTTTCCTGTAAAATAATTTGGCCATGGTTAGAATGGACCATATTGCAAAAGATTACATCAACCATATTGTAAGCTAGAAAACAGAAAAGTGCTCATGATAGTGTACGTTCGCTAAAATTGTTGGAGCACAACTGGGTACTGCTGAGTGAAGTGAAGAGACAGAAAATGCTGTGCTGTCAAACTGGGATCATGCAACAAGAAAACATACCTGGTCATGGGCATAGTGCCATGAAATGCCACGAGTGATATTGAACGCCAAATTGGCCCCAAACCAAAGTGTGGCCACCCCCAGTCCTGCTGTCACACCTTTGTACAAAATATCCGCCACTTTTGCCATTCCTAATCCAAACCACATTCCCATCCCAATTCAAATCCCTTAACTCACAATCCATCAATCTCAGCCACTTAGGTTTGGAATATGTATCACTTTCATCACCTTCCACATTCAACTGAAGCTACCAGACCTTCAAGCTTGCATAAAAGCCTTGGTGTACAAAGGTCAAAATCCCCACAGCATCAGACCAGTTGTGGTGTTGTCCACTGACAGATGTGTAAGCATTCCCCTGACCAAGAATGCAAATGTAAAAGTGGAACAGAGTACCTTGCAATATGTACATGAGCATCCACTATCTACACAGTGTGAATACCCTTCCACTATACCACATCTCTACTCTCACAAGGTCAATCAAATCCCTGGAAAAGCCATCTTTGAAAACATTCAGAGTTTGAGACCTGTTTCTCTAAACCCTTGCAGAACCAGGTTAACAAGCATGGTCAACAAGTGCTATATCAGGTACTTGCAGCATCCATTAAAGCATGATTCTGAAGCTGTGCTTACAAACACTAAGCCATGTCAATGGAATCCAAATGCCAAAGAACCATTGTGCACATCTCCATTCAACAGATTCGCACTGGCTAGCTTCACCAAATCAACAAAGAAAAGCCTAACCCAGATCACTATCTGGAGATCTTTGTGTGAGAAAAGAAATCTGCCTCCTACTCTCAGTTCTCAAATGTGTCAAGAGTACTTGCACCTCTTGTACCTGTAAACTGAAAAACATTCAAAGAAAGAAGATAGAGTATCAGCAGTTACTGGTTTTAGCAAACCATTTGCAACCATGGGATGACTACAAATGTGCAATAACTACCTCTGGGAAAAACCCTAACCCTATCTCTGCCAAGACCATAAAAAAGAACGGGAAGGAAGCACAAGACTCCCAATCCCCATCTGCCCTTGCACTTCAAAACCTCTACTTAATCAAAGTTGGAAAAACTCAAGAAAGAAATTCAATTATCTTCTGCTGCAGCTGACTTCTGCTCTATGCTACCTGTTGGTGCAACCGTTGGATCTCAGCAACCTCTATGAACGAGTGCCCAATCTTGCTAAAAACCTCAAGACACACTTTAGCAATTCCCCATATAACATCATAGCAATGTACAAGACCAAGAAACTACCTCACTTTAAGCCTCTACAAGACAAACCCAACCCCTACCTTTCAAAACCCCAGAAAAACTGAAGATGGAAAAAAAAAAAAGTCAATCTATGCTGGTCTCTTAATCTCAATCTCCCATTCCATACACGCCATTCTTCCTACTCATGGTAGCGCTCCACACAACAAAGCCGGAGGAGAAAGCAAAGACAGCACCATTTATATAAGAGAATCAGACACAAGAAAGACAAAAAAGAAAGAACCAACAAGAGCAAGAGAGAAGAACGAAACCTGTGGCGGCTGAAGGAACTAGTTATAATGGTGTTGAGAAGTCGGTCCCCAGTCTCCAAAGACAACAGAAAATCAGACAATCTCTCAAGCCAATCTCGTCCAGAGCGTTACCTACAAGCTTCCTGTGTAATAGGTATGTTACAAGCAACTTAAGGAATCAACATAAGCTGTAAAATCCGTCCCACTCTTAATGCGCAAGAATAAGAACCCTCCTCCTCTTACGCCTTTGTGATGTGATCTGTGTCTGCTTAGGTTCATATCACAACGTGCTTTAGAATGGGTAAAGCTCACGACTTGCCCAGAATGTAAGCCTGAACTCAATAGTCACTCGTACGCACCCTGAGGCTTTATCCTATACTTTGATTGGAGACTTAAACCCTAAAACCCTAAAGCATTAGAGACCTTTTGTGTAATGTAAGGAACAATGTTGAGGCTGTTCCTGGGTTTGAGGGCCCAGCCAAGGGCAAACAGCGCCAAGGCTGAGCTTTAGGTAAGAGCTGAAAAGTGCTTCATTACATTGTGTTAAGAAGTTTTACAAAATTGGGGTTTTCCATTAGTCGAGGGTCCCTTTCTACTTTAAATCGAAATTCTGTTAAGGGAGGCAACTGAAATCACAAAGCAAATTTTTTAAAAGCTCTTTACTGGGATTCTACACCGACTCAATGAGTAGGTGTAATATATGTCCTCTTGTTGAGGAGAGATATTCATGGATATAAGGTGCCCTCCACATACTCAAGGAGATTTCTGGGATTGCTTTACTTGCACCACTGGGACACCTTGCTGACTCCCTTCCCCTTGTCAATTCTTATCTGTGATTTATCATTCATGGTTCATGAAACTTTTATTCTTTTCTGGGTCATTGTAAGCAGAATTAGACTTGGGTGAACCAGCACTCATGCTTGTTCATGATTTTTTTTGTGGTGTGACAACATTATTACAAAATGTGGGTGCAGTTCACTAGTCCCTGTTCATTAGATCGTTGAATTCATTATTTTTTCACTGATATCGGTTCATTGTAACCAGTAAATTCATTCAAAATTCAGCGAAATCACTTTACGCACATGGACATTTTTTAATTTTTTTGTTGTAGTGTGAATTTTTAATATTTTTAAAATATATTTTGAGAACAACTTGAAGAAACATGTTTTCCAAAGTAAAATTTGTTTTCCCAATCAAAACTGGCCACTTTCACAAAATCAAAAAAATCAAAAATCAAAAACTAGCATTCATACCATCATCTCCTTCTTGCATCCAATTCATTACTTGTCATTACTAATACCTAAGTTGACAAAATGATTCAATAATTTTTTTAATTACTAATTTCTTAGATTTTAAATCATTATATATTTCATGATCTACATCAATGTACTATGACAATGTCATATTCGTGATGACATTATTCGTATTAAAATGGCCAACTTTTGGCATGTGCATCATGTGGTGCACAATCATCAATGTCATTGCCTAGGGAGTGACACTAAGCATCTCAAGGATAGTCATGCATCCATATGTATAACATAGGCACATCGTGCAAAAAAACTTTATCACAGCATGATTAGTTGTAATTGGTACAATGGTTCATACATGTACATGAAATAGAAGGTATTTTTCATATGTTATAAAATCATCCTATATATTAAAGCAAACGTGGTGTTTGTCTGTCTATCTGTCTTTTCTGGAAAACCGCTGGATATCAGTCTCCCTTCCGTTTCAGGCAACTTCTCGGCCGGTTATTTGGATTTTCGAGAACCACGGGCACACCTCTTTAAGAACTGCTGGTCATTCGTTTCCTATTCCTGATCACATCCCATCCGACCGGTTATCATCTGCTGTGGTTGGAGGACCGTGATGCCATGTCTTAGAGAACAGCCCTGAGAGCCACCGGTCATCATTTTCACTTTCGTTTCTGTCGACTTCACAACCGGTTGTTTGGGATGTTTGAGAACCATGGCTCGCATATCCTTGAGAATCAGGTATCAGCTGGTTGTTTTGGAGATTTTTGCTTTGCGCTTGGGTACCAAACAGAACATTTTCAGCTACGCTTGCATTTCAGGCCGTTATCTTCTAGCAGTGCCACACGAATTGTTCCTGACAAGAGTGGCCTTTTTTTTGTTGTTGTTTGTTTCCCGCTATGGCTACTACTAAGTGCTGCCAATTTGCTTAAGCTTCCAGAAAGCCAAAAGCTTCAGGATTCATACACAAACATAGACAAAAAACAGACACAAAAAGAAACACAGACATAGAGACACAGAGAGAGAGAGAGGTGCATGATTTTGGGGAGGCGTTGATATGGCTGTAAAGGGGTTGATGATGCATCATAAGCTTACAGGTACAGGAATGGTGGTGAATAGAGCAACAGTGCTATAACCTAGGATTACAGCAGCAGCAAAAAACAGAAGAGGAATTAGTAAAGATGGTGAAGGAAGAAGCGAGGAGAGTTTGGCATGCGCTAGGAAGGTGGTAGTGAGCAGACGCTGGGCTACTTTGGTATTGCCTATTGCTGCTGCTACTACTTCTTCTACTCCTACTACATTATTCTTAGTTTTGCCATCACCACCACCTTTGCTGTTGCCTCCTATGCTTGCAGAAGAAACATATTCCAAGTACACCCAACTGCGTGTTATGATCATGGATGCTAAGTTCCTCTTTGGAAGAAAGAAAGAAAATTCACTCCCTTAGAACTTCTTACATAGCATATACTGCATTGTAATCTATCTGTAAGACTTGCTCAAGAATCAGAAAATCAAATCTGTTATAAGAAGTGGGTCAAGAATCAGAAAATCAAATCTGTTATAAGAAGTGGGTCAAGAATCAGACATCTGGTAATGGGTTGTCAAGAAAAATTGATGTTGTTGGTTGTGGCAATGCAGTAAGGAAAGAAGGAAGGAAAGAAGGAAAGAGAAAAAGAATTGATGTGGGTTGTAGCAATGCAGGAAGCAAGGAGGAGGAGGAGGAGGGGGTTGTCGGGTGGAGCTTCACACACATAATGGGTGTGGCTTAGGTGTGTCATGGTTCCCGGACTTTGTGTACAATGTAGAGGGCTGAACAGCAGCAAGCAGTCAGAGAACGGGATGCCTCTGCCAGGCGTGCTACTAGGGCAGCCCAGCCTGTTGAACAACAGCAGGCAGTCACGGAACGGGATGCCTCTGCCAGGCGTGCTGCCAGGGCAGCCTAGCCTGCTAAACAACAGTAGGCAGTCGGGGAACGGGATGCCTCTGCCAGGCATGCTGCCATGGTGGCCCAACTTGCTGAACAGCAGGCAATCAGGGAACGGGATGCTTCTGCCAGGCGTGCTGCCAGGGTAGCCCAGCCTGTTGAACAACAGGTAGTCAAGGAACGGGATGCCTTTGCCAAGCATGCTGCTAGGGCAGCTCAGCCTGCTGACCAGCGGCAAGCAGCCAAGCGAAGGGCTCGCGCCTGGCAAGCTGAGCCTTGTACACTATGGATGAGGTGGAAGGGTTGGTGGTACACTCATTGGGTGCCATGTCACATAGGTGCACACACTGTAATGCACTTCGCTTTGAACATGAAAAAAAGCGCATCACTTTGTGTTGCGGCGGTGGCAAGATGTCTGGGTTGAGCAATGCTTTCCCCACCCCTGCACCTCAGCCACTCAAAGATTTGCTCACCAGTGTGCCCAGTGAGCACCAGCTTTTGCCACCTGCCACTAAGGATTTCAGGTAGAACATTCGTCCATACAACTCTGCATTACAGATGGCCTCAACGGGCCTGCACATCCATTCCCCAGAACAAAGGATCAGTATGATTGCCATCAAAGGGGCTGTGCATCACTTACTGGGGCCTTTGCAGCCCACCGAGCATGATGTGCCACAATTTGCCCAGCTATACATCATTGATTCCATGGATGCACAAGTCATAGCATGCCTTACAGCTTTGGGTGCTACGGGCACTGCTTTGCATTAGCCAACTTTGGTGGGGCTATAGCAGATGTTGCATGATCACAACACATTTGTGTAGCGTTTCAAACAAGTCATGGACATGCCCGCACACGACTTGCCTCAATGGGAAGTTGTTATCAAGGTCGATGGCAACGTTGACAAGCGTCGCTACAATGCTCCTACCGCCCCTGAAGTGGCTGGGCTGCTGCCAGGTGAGGTTCTTCAACAATGTGTACTGTTGTGTTGTTTGTTTGTTGCCATCGCTCACTTGATGCAATGTTCCTCATTCATTGACATCAATGTTGCTGCTCCTGCACAGGCGGCGGTGACGAGCCGGTTATAAGCAAGGACATCAGAGTGCATGCACGTGGCGACGGGCTATGGAGGATTAGTGCACCTTGCTTACGATCCGCTGCACTTTGTGCTGTTCCATCCTCATGGTGAGCCCGGCTGGTAACCAGGCATGCCCCATGCTGCTATTGCCTTTGTCCACCAGTGGGCTGGTGGTGGCGAGGAGGAAGGTGATGCTGGGCATGTTGCAGCAGATGCAGAGCTAGCACAACCTGCACAGGATGATGGCAGCGAGGAGGAAGGTGATGTTGAGCATGTTGCAGCAAATGCAGGGCCAGCACAACCTACACAACGCAAAAAAATCACTACACGAGAGTGGGCTTGCTATCACATGCACGATAGGAACCCGGCATCGCACGCCCTCTTTGTGTATAGCAAACGTTTGTATCAAGAGTGGGGTGTTGACCAATACAGCAAAATGGAATCACAACGGCTGTTTTACATACGCAACAACCAGGGCCCTTTGCGTGCTGCAATTTATGGTGGCGTGGCTGATGCTGTTGCCAATAACAACGCCAACATCGACAACCTGGGCAAGCTCATTGTATTGCCATCCTCATTCATTGGTGGCCACCGACACATGGCTCAGTTGTACCAAGATTCCATGGCCATTGTCCACCAATATGGCAAGCTTGATTTGTTCATCACCATAACCTGCAACCCCAAGTGGGAAAAGATTGTCAGCGCGCTGAAGCCCGGTGAAATTACCAATGACCGCCTTGATTTGGTCACACGCGTCTTTGTTGGCAAATTACAACACTTGCTAGACAAGCTTTTGAAGAAGGGCATTTTTAACGAGGTGGTGTCTGCAGAATTGCTTGATAAGGATGCACACCCCACTCTTTTTGAGGTCGTTACAAGTTGCATGCTGCATGGCCCCTGTGACACCATCAACCCACATTGCCCTTGCATGGCTGACGACGTTTGTTCAAAAGGCTACCTTAAGGCCTTCACAGAGCACACCATCGACACCACCGGCTCCTAGTACCCAACATACCGCCGCCTGGATGATGGCCGCACATTTGAGCGGTAAGTGTGCTGGCAGTAGGACCATGCATTTGGATTGACAACATGCACGATTATGCTGCCATGCTTACGTTTATTGACCTCTGGCACCACTCATGTAACAACTGCTGTTTAGTTGCTGCTGCTGCAGGGGTGGGTTTGCCTTTGACAACCGCTGGGTGGTGCCCTACAACCCGTACCTGTCCCTGCTCTTCAACTGCCACATCAACGTGGAGGTCTGCACCTCCGTCGCGACTGTCAAATACCTCTACAAATACGTCTACAAGGGCCACGACCGTGCACAGGTGGACGTTGGCCTGGTGGACGTTGCTGCACCTGATGGCGCTGCGCCCGCTCAGCCACGCATGCGAGATGAGATCAAGATCTACCAAGATGGCCGGTATGTGTCGACTTCTAAGGCCAGCCACCGTCTATATGGCTTTGATCTGCACAAGGAACACCCCAATGTCGTTCGGCTTGTTGTGCATTTGAAAGGGCGTCAGACCATCCTATTTTAAGAGGGCACTAATGCTACGGCCGTATTTAATCGGAACCTTCACACAATTCTGACTGCATGGTTTGCATTTAACAAAACAACACGGGAGCATCTCAATTCATCTGCACCATTGCACTTGGCTCTCAACACGCTTTACCATGACTTTCCACGCATTGCCACATGGAAAAAGAAGGAAAAGTAATGGGCACTCCGCACATAGACGCCAGGTTTGTTGCCTATCGGCCGCATGTACTTTGTGTAACCCTCCGAGGGGGAGAGGTACTCTTGCGTCTTTTGCTGCATCACGTGCTTAGGGCTATGTCTTTTGAGGACCTCATGTGCACCAACAGGCACTTGCAACATCCCACGCAACACGCATCTTTCAAAGAAACATGCTAGCAACGTGGTTTGCTGCAGGACGATGCTGAGCGGGCCCAGTGCATGGAAGAGGCTGCAAGCATGGCTAGTGCCTCATGCCTCAAGGCACTATTTGTTGCCTTGCTGATGTTTAATGCTGTTGCAAACCCATTGGATGTGTGGGAGCGCTTCAAGGAGGACATGGCAAAAGATTTCCTATATCAAGCACGCCAGGTTAGTGCTTAGTTCTGCCCATGTATGGCTCTGCATGTCAGCCCGCATTGCAGCTTTGCATGGTCATGGTTTGCATGTTGTGCGACGCTCAATGCTCACTATGTCGTGTGTGTGCTCCTATAACGTGCAGGGTGAGCCAGCGCGGCAATGCGATGCTGCCATCCGGGACATGGTGCTGCGGGAGTTAGCGCTGCACTTGGCACACCTCAACAATAGCCAAGGTTTGGCAGCATTTGGCTCGCCAACGCCTGCAGCCCAGCCTGCCAATGCTGTGGTGGCAAACAAAATTGCCAGGTATGACGCAGTAACGCAAGCAGCCATGCGAGATGAGCGTGTGCCGCAACTTAACCCTGAACAACGGGTTGTCTATGACAATGTCATGGCCGTTGTCAATCGCCCTCCATTTTTTGTCAATGACCTTGGTGGCACTGGCAAAACCTTTTTCTACAGTTGCTTGCTGAGCACCGTGCGCGCACAGGGTCGGGTCGCTATTGCTGTGGCATCGTCTGGCATTGCTGCATTGCTATTAGACGGAGGTTGCACTACACACTCACGTCTCAAGATCCCTGTGCAAGGCCTTAATAGTACGTCCACATGCTACATCAGTAAGGACTCTGAGCTGGTAGCACTTTTGCAAGCGGCTGCGCTCATTGTGTGGGATGAGGCTGTCATGATGCACAGGCATGTTTTTGAGGCTGTCAACAGGTCTTTGCAGGACATCATGGCTGTCATTAACCCAACATTCAAGTTCCTGCCCTTTAGCGGCTTGGTTGTGGTGTTTGGCGGCGATTTTCGGCAAATTTTGCATGTTGTGCCCCGCGGCACCAGGGGAGATGTTGTCGCTGCAACTTTGAACCATTCCGGCATATGGCAACATGTGTGTGTATTCAAACTGCACACCAACATGCGCGTGCAGAGGTTGTTGGCTCAGGGTGGGGCGCATGCACAAGCAGATGCCACATGGCAGCAGGCATTTGCTGATACTTACAACGTGTGGGGGAGGGTGCAGAACGCATGTATCCCTTTGTTGGTGAAAACTCCATTCTTATTCCTCATGACATGTGTTGCAATGGCCTTACTGTGGCAGATTTGATTGAAGAAGTGTATGGCGCTCTGTCATCTATTGTTGAGTATGTTGCAAGATCTGCATACATCATTGAGTGTGCAATTCTTACACCTTTGAACGAAGATGTGGATGCACTCAATAAACTCATCAATGACAAATATGCATTCACAAAGCACGATGGCTCGCCCACACAGCACCGCGTGTATTACAACGCCGATTCTGTGGTGCATGGGGAGCAACATGGCATTTACCCCACTGAGTTCTTGAACACACTCAGTTTTTCGGGCGTACCACCCCATGAACTACATTTGCAGGAGGGTTGTCCCATCATATTATTATGCAACATGACCAGCGCCCTAGCTAATGGTACCAGGCTCATTGTCATTCAACTCATGCAGCATGTCATTGAAGCAGAAGTGGCAACAGGTCCTGCAAAGGGCCAACGAGTGTTCATTCCACGGCTAAGCATCACACCTTCAGACACAGAACGAATGCCTTTCACTCTGCGTCGTCACCAGTTCCCTGTGCACCTTGCATTTGGCATGACCATCAATAAGGCGCAAGGGCAGACATTGAAGATGGTCGGCATTTTTCTGCCCAAGCTTGTATTTACACATGGCCAGTTGTATGTGGCCATGTCGCGCATTGGGTGCCCCAAGGGGATGAAACTGCTGGTTACAGATGGGTGGGAGGATGCTCATGAAGATGCACCTACCGGTGTGTACACTCGTAATGTTGTTTACACAGAGGTGTTGTAACATGATCGTGCAGACAGTAGAGCTTAACAGAGCGTTCGGGGTGGCTGGAGTGGCGTAACCACAGGTTACCTACTAATATATATTAATTCACTACGTCAGTCAGTCAGTCAGTCAGTCAGTTTGACGGGGGTTTTGGGGGGTGGGGGAGGGAGAGGCTGGTGAAGCAGCGGGCGATCGTTGTCAGTCTGTGATGGGGGTTGGACCACCATAGTTTCCATGTACAAACCGTCTCCACAAAGCATTGTAGCCGTCCGAAGGGTAGGAATGATGGTCGGATCGCATCCCTCTCCCACCGCTCCAGAGGTGGATATAAAAACCTTCCCCTTCCCCCCCCCCCCTAACTACCAAAAGAATCGGAAGTTATATAGAGGAGCGTGCTTTCGGAAATTTCCAAAACTTTCGGGAACCAAGGTTCAAAATGTTAGAACTGGGGTTTTGGATTTTTTCACGTTGGGTAAGGGAGTAAATACCCGGATTGATAACCTGAGGGTACACACAGCTGGTTTTGATACCCGCACAACGTCGGTCGGGACCAATGCGTGTTTGGGGTGGTTGGAGTGGCGTAGCCATGGGTGTCTGAAGGTCACGGGTACCATTAGTAATGATATATTTTAAATGTATTTTAAAATATTCTCATAATGAGTTATAAACATCTTATTTATATGCCATTCAAAATTAAATGAAAATGATCACTTCCCCCAAAACTACACACAAGTGCCCCTTGACTTATGTATAGTGTTCCCATAACCTCATTGACTCGACTACTTATAACAATTCTAGTAATAAACAAAATAAATTGTGTTTCAAATGTGAAATTTGAAAAAATAATAAATTCATAATATGTTCTACAGAATTTTAATATTTTAAAAATATTTTACCTCTTGTAAATGGAGTTTAATATATATGATATATAAAGAAAAGTTGTAATTTATAATATAAAAAAGTGATTTCTAAAATAATGAACATATTTTGATATGATTCGAACTTTTAATCATTTTAAAAAACAAAAAGAAATATTCACATTTTAAATATTAGTATTATTCAACCATGATTAGCATACAATATACAAGAGATTGAGACAATTCTAAACATTTTAATAACAAGTTGCAACAAAAAAATTATTCAATTTATTTTTTTGAACAAAACAAGTACACAATCCAAGTTGGACTCAATAATGTTGTTGGCTCCTTGGAGTGTGTTTTAATTTTTTACCCTGAGTTACATAAAGCACTCATTAATTTAACTTTATGGTACTCCATTATCAAGTTTTCAATGTGTTAATTTGACCATTGAATAATCTAGTGAACATCATGTCATTTTCCCATGCTCAAGTTTGGTACTTAGAGCATCACTAGCGGTGCTCAGTATGTGACCCTGCGAAAATATTTTTCACATCCAAGTTTAGTTATGTACTCTTTTGCAACCCCACCAATAAAACTGAAACTGGGACAGCAAATAGGTGGGGAACTACTAATAACAAACCACCTGGACCAATCATTATCATGGGCCAATCAGAAACACTGAGCAGCAGTTAGATCATATTCATTACACTCTTTTTTGCAGGTGCACAGTGGTCCTGAGCCTTTTACCAGCCACGGCAACCTGCGCAATTATGCTGAGCCAAAACCATTTTTGTGACTTGAACCGGCATATGTTAGATTTTCTTCATCCATTTTTACTGTGCAGGATCACATACTAAGCACCGCTAGAGATGCTCTGAGTGGAAGTTGGCCCCTAAGTCAATGTGCAAATTCATTATTTCTTAACAGCATGGGGTATTCATCTTATGTATTTATATAACGTTGAGAATGGTGATATAAGACATCGCGGGCTCACGTCCCATTATGTTGGTGTGCCTTTCGTTTCCCCTCAAATTACACATTTGTAGTTCCATTTGGCGCCAGTAGACTTTCCCTTCAATTGATTTCATGGCAGCAATCCTACTACGTCTGAACAACAAACAGATTGGAAGAGTATGGTCTTAGGAGTGTAAAATTCACTATCAACTACATCCATTCCAATCTTGAGCTTGCTAATCCAACCAACCTTCTATATATTGCTTCTTTAATAAGTTCCAAGCCCTCCTTATCACTGCATCCATCAAGAGAATAAAAATAATATTAGTGTCTGCCCTACAAATGAGCATGACTGCTTGCATAACAAGAGTTATAGGGACAGAATACAAGCATGCCAGAGACCTCTTGGCTGGAGATGTTAGGCGCAAAGCCACCTTCACCCTGAACATTGCATGCATTGATGTTCTATTCTATTGAGCTTTACTGTTTAACAATCTGCAAATGCAACTTCTTACTCCAATTACTACATTATCTCAATCCCTAAACAAATCACAACAAACATTTCAACCTGGAGACAATTTATTGAAAGTAGCTCTGTAGGCAGTGATGAAAACATTATCGTAATAGTAGAGAGAAGACAGAATTAAAGCAAAAATGAACGATGATAAGACAAACCCTAGAACAGCAGGTTCACAATATGTAAGTGAAGGCAGCAAAGAACCCAAACAATCCTCATGCAAAAACAAAAACAAGTAATCTGATCCACAAGAACGAGGCCCATAGCATTCATCACACCAGAAAAAAACAAGTGTCCAATGCCAAACTTTAATGTCCTAGACAAAGCAAAATAGCAAGAATTACCAATTACACTATCCTTTGTTGTATGACTCAAGAAGATGAACAAGTTGAGCAAGTACTCCATCATACCCTCTCTCAGCTTTTCCGGCTCTGCAGCCTGCCATTGAAACTTCTGGAATGGCATTTGCACCAAGGTTTGCCTATCCAATCCAGTGACATCATTACATGCAGCTTTCTCTAAGATATTGGACATCCCAGCAATTATGTTTTGTTGATTGCAAAGAAAAGTTGGGCATGGTTCTTGTTCCTGAATCCTCCATCTGGATGCTGCACTGAACTTATTCTTGGCCCCTGTCAAATTCAATGATAAATCTGTCAATCTTAGCTTGCTGCGTCCTGGGTCCATACCCAGCAGCACTTGTGCAATCTATTCAGTGACATTTGCAACTGCCTTCAATACACGACCTTTTTTCCAAGGTGCACTTCTCATTACAGTTCTCAATGCTCTCTCACTCTCTCTCAGCTCCGCAGCTTCATATCTGCCAAGAATACATAACTGTGGACCCTCCTCCCTCCTGAATGTTTCATGGATTTTACTGAGTAGATGGGCTCTCCTTCCCCCTCCTCGCATGTGGTTTACTGCCAAGAATACATAAGCAGAAGAATATTCTATACGCAAAACCAGGCTATCAAATAACAAAACAACAGATCGTTCCAATTTCTTATTCTGAAAACAATGTCATTGATAAGCAGTTTCTTATCATGAACAAGGGAGGGTGTCAGACATCCTGAAGCACTAGGGACAGACAGCTGCACAAAACATGTGCTTGGAGGTGTGAAGATCCTTGATATCCACTGTGGAAATCCCACTACTGTCTACCATTTGTCACCCTCTTAGTTTGCAATCATGCCTGCTACTGCCTTCTTCAGTTTATCATCAAATCCACATGAAAAAGAACACAATTCAGTTGCTATAGAAACCTAAACTCAGGCTCCACATCCAAGAAGCACACCCTGAATCTGAGAAGCTCCTCAGAATCAGAGGCACTGGAGCAAATAGTGACTCAGGCACCTTGATTGATTCTCTTGTTGCTAGCTAGCAAAATTTATTCTCAAGTCTCCAGTTTTTATCTGACATTCGTTGCATTGGCTGTTTGAGAAGAACAAAAAGAGAGAACTCTCCAAGAATAAGATGCAGATTTGAAGAATTGGAGGATCCACTATAAAGCACTGCAACTGTTTTTGGACTGTTGGAAATTGGACTGTGATCTGATAAAATAGCCTTATCAAAGACAACCAGAACAACAGGAGACAGAGAGAGTACACAATGAAGATGACAGGATCGTTACTTTTGCCGAACAGCTTTCAAGGCGCACATAGCAGTCAAACTTTTGTGCAGGATGTATTCTGATACAGAAACAGCGGTCAGAGATTGTGTTACCATTTCTAGCGGCATTCGCAATTGCAAGCGCCTTGAAGTATGAAACTTCTATCCTGTTGTGTGAGTAAGTCATTCATCTCTGACATTTCCAGCTCTCTTATATTGGTGTTTTGTGGACAATTCCCACAACATTGTCGACAGGGAGGAGGAGAATGTGAGAAATCCAACCACAAGTGGCTGGAGCTTAATCTTTGTTTTTGCAGACTTACTTATTGATAGCCAACAGCAGGAGCTAGCTTGGAGTGTCGTTATGGTTTGCTTCATAATACCAAGATCAACAAATGTTGTGGTAGATTGTGTTCTCCTATAAGACCAGGAACATTCCCATCACACTTTTGAGCAGACTCGGAGTAAGAAGACATCTTGATCCCTGTTTCCTGCTTTTCTGCTGCTCTCTTGCAATCTCTAGATCTTTTGTCTTTTCCCCTGATAGTGCTTAGAAAAATGAAGTTTGGGTGTCGTATAGCTAGTGTGGCAGGTTGAGAAAACATCATCTGCTCATGGATTGCAAGTGCTCGCTTTGGCCATTGCTCATGGTAGCTAGCATAAGCAATCCCAGCTACCATGTTTTTGTGGAGAACTTTCTCTCTGCAATCACATTGATCTACATCATGCTGATATGTGTGTCCAAATTGTTGTTTCATTATGCAGATGCAAAGGATTGGGAGATTGTGCCAAAAGGAGCAAGCAATCTGTTTCTTCATGCAGCCTGTTGGATAACCTAACAATTTTGACCAGACCAGTACCACTGGGGTCATTTTATCTCTAATTTTCCATGCAATTTCAGTAGCAAAAGACAGGATATGGCTTGGATTGCACGCAAAGAAAATTTCCAGAGGTGTACAAATTTGAGGATCATAGATGAATTGTGTACTTGTAGAAAATGTAAGAGCCTTTTCCCAGATTGCAGATCCAGTTGGGCTTCACTGTCAATGCCTCGGTTTGTTGAAGGAAAGATACTGCATCGCATAAGTTCCTCGGGTAAGATTCTGTTATCCTTTCCTGACTTCTCATGCAAAGAGTCTTCAGAACAGTCTTGCATGCTACACAGAGTGAATCCCAGTGTGACTTCTCCATGTATTGCAGTTGTGCTCAGAAAGCCTCCCACAGTGCACAACTTGAAGATGCAAATGGATCTAAGAGAGAAGTCCACAGCTGGATTCTGGGCAGTTGGAATCCATGGCACAAAAGGAAGACCATGCAAGCCTTTTGTATCAGGTAAATTCACAAATCCTAACCTATTAATTTAGTGGTGTAAATTTGAATGCATTTCCTTGTGTCCACATTCCTTCTATTGTTATTAAAATAGAATGAAGTCTTCATTACGTGTATATATCTTCAACAATTGTACAAGTAATTCAGATCTTTAGTATATTTATTCATGAACTACAAGTATATATAATCATGTTTGTGGCCAAAGTATCCGTTTAGATAGAAAGGGAGGTCACAAATCACAAAGTGTGCAAGCAAGATTATGGTGTAAATGCCAGTAATACTAATGGCGTGTTGACATTAGACTAGATTGTAAAACACATAATTATAGAGTTCAAAGTTTATGGTTAACATGAGGACTTTAGTCAATCAAATTGGAGGTACTGGTTCCAACTCACTCCCACAATAATATTATGGCTTTTGTTTGGTTGGATGATATGTACTTTGGGCAAAACATCTTCCATACAATGAATGACTTGTACTGTGAAATAAAATGGCAACATGACGGTAAGAGACTCTTTGTCACACCCGATTCAGGTCAAAGATTTCCAGAACCAGTCAGTGAAGCATCTCATGGACCCATCATGCAGACAGAACTGTTTTAGCAAAGACATGAATGTTAATACAAGCTGTTTAATACATACTTAGAATGCATACTACATTGTTAGTTCATGATATATGCTATATGCTTGAGCTAAAATTGATCAAATGACTTGAAAATATTTGACATTATGGTACATTAGGAAGCAAAAACATAAATGTCAACACACGTAGCCAAAATTGGAAACATGTCTTATGGTCCCTTTGGTGGTTGTGTCCAAGGGTAAGAGACTTCACATCCATATAGGATTTTGGGATACAATTTTGGCTTGAACCTGAGAACAAATTTGTGAGTGAATGGGAGACAAGTGCTACTTTCTCTCTAAAGTCCAATTCATCTTGCATTGAAATTGCCTGGCCATGTTACAATCTTCCCATTTTTCATGATTTTGTTTGCACCTGCTGTGAAGGGTAGAGCCAGCACATAATGAACCATTTGACATCCTTTCAACATTGGTAATTGATAATTTGATGTCGGTGCATGTGGAAATAACTGATTCCAATTGGATTGACCATGCTTAAACAGGTACTTGGAAAACCTATATTTCATGAATTACTTATGTCAATCAGACAAGCTCTTTAATTGTGAATCTTAACAAGCAAATGGTTTTAAGAAGAAACGCCTTATAATGATGGTTAACATGGGGGAATTTCTTCTAAAACCACATGACTGCAGATTGGAGGTGATCAAAAAGAGAACATGGAAGTACCATATAGTATTATATAAGCAAAGCAAATATGAAGTTCATGTATCTTTTCTGCATATCATCACTCATCACCATATCCATGTCGAGTTAAATCTACTGCCAAATCACATTAATACTCAAATACCATTTTCTGAATTCTCTCTATATCACATCACATCACAATCACAATCATGAATAATTATTATTCTCAAGCTGCTGCAGGAGTGAGAGACTGCATTGGTTACATCCCACAAGTAGTAGTAGTAGTAGTAGTAGTAACAGTATGTTGTCGATGAAAGGAGGAGAATTGAAATCGGTCTGCAACTTCAACCATTCAAAGAGGTAGGTATAGGAATACCTGCACATCACAAGCATTCATTGTAAAACACTCGCAGAAAAACTATGAGTCTAAAACAGTGGCACGTCTATCTGCTGCAAGTTAGCTCCACAATAGCGAGCGCATATTTCATTTGAAGGGAGGTTCCTAGGCTTAGCAAAGTTCCTCGTATTGTCGAGGCAGGTTCACAGCCATTGATTCCGTGTGTTTCTTGTTTGATCCCATCCATCTCATCGACTGATTCTAGACGTCTTGTTTGATCCCGTCCTTTGGCCTCTTTCTTTAACGGGTAGGAACCTCGGACAAGGGCATTGCCAGAATCGGTCCACACTGGGCTATGGTGGTTGAAGTGTGTACTTACCATTACAGAACTGGCCGGGTTGGACATTCAGATTGCACGCAGCAGGTAGATCGAGCACTTCGCGTTCGTCAAATCCATCGGCGGTGCCTGCCGCGAAGCATAGACATTTGGGAGTGAGCATGAGCTCTTCCATCGCCTTGCAGCAACGTGGATCCGGAGGAGGAGCACCAACAGAGCCGACACCCTGCTTGCCAGACATTATGGAATCAGAGCAGGGTACTAACTCCAGAAGAGCTGCATTGCACACTACCCCCACGCTCGCTTCAGGGGCAGCTGCATCTATGCTCATCATGACCGCTTGTGCCAGCTGCAATCACACAGATCGAAGAGTGCTTCAAGTTTCAAGCAACAAACAGTACTGCAGATATTGATCCACCATCTCCAGGGCATGATCCCTGCTGCAACACCTTCGACAGCCACTTTCATAACACACGTGCACGATAGACTCATTAGGACTAAATATTGAAACTGCAACAACGTCTTGACGTAAAGAAAGAAAATCAATCGGAAATCAAGTCTGGTTGACACTAAGACGCTCTTCTTCTCAAAACAAAACGAAATTCAAGCGACTTCACAAAGAATCCTTACCATAGCTACCAGAAGAATCGCATGAGCTCCATTCTTCAATTTCATCATCGTGATCTTTCCCGCGGCCCCCAAAATAAATTTCTTTGAGCTTTAGCAACTGATATAATATGATGTCAATTTAATTACAGAACCTGATCAGCAAGCTCTAGCTGCTGCAAATCCTTAGCTCTTCTCGAGCAGTAAGTTGTTCTAGATCCACAGATTTTGTTGTTGTTGTTGTTGTTGTGTAGAGTCAACTGCTGGGAATTGAGAACTAGATAACAAAATGCAACAACATGAAAGCGCAGAGGAAACAACAGCAGGAAACTACAACACACACAAGTCATGTGTGTAGAAGAAGAAGAAGAAGCAGAAGAAGACATACCTGGAAGCAGAGAAAGCCAAAAACAAAATTTTAATTTAAAAAATTAAAAGTGCTAAAATCGAGTGCTTATTTTTGAGATTTTCAATAGCCAGAATTCCACCAAAATTTGAGAATTTTTTTCCAGATTTCTATACATGGTTCAAGTGGGTAGCCAAAAAATTATAGAAGGAAGTTTTTCAAAACCACTTTCCTATTTATCACGTAGCCAAATTTGGCTAAATCTTCCTATTGACAATCGCCACTTTGGCTACATGACAAAATTGACCCCAAAAATAACATTTGGTGGAGAGTAGGCAAATAACAACAGAAACAAGTGGGATAAGTCTCATGACGTCATTTTGTAACTAACCATATTGTACAGTATAACGGAAACTGGTTGGTTGTGAATAGTGTAAACTTTCCCATTGTGGAGGTCTCATTGTCCCTTGCAAGTCCTTGTACTAGCAAGGTACACACTACTAGCAACTCCTTCATTACTAGCTGCCAGGGTGAACCAGCACCCACCAGCGCACCATCCATCCACTGGATGCTCGGCTCATTCATGGTTGGTTCAGATATGGATGAGCATCAACTGCCTTGATATTGGGTTTCACCTTTGTAACCCATTTTGTAAGCTTTCGGACCTATGTATAGGTACAATATAAGTAAGAAAATAGGTGACTACCAGGTAATTAGATGGTTTATACATAGGTAAGGCTGCTTTTGCTGCCTGACTACTATTACAGGTTGTTAGTATAGGTAGTTTAATAGGCAACTGAACTAACCCACCATGGTTAGTTTGAGAACTAAAACCGAACAGAAAACTGTTTCCTGACCACTTATCATCCATCTTTCATGGTGCACTGCACTGCTGGGTGCTGGTTCACTCTGACCCTTATTGGCATGTTTACACTCTAGCAAAATCCTTGCCAGTCTCCACAAAAAGGGGAAAAGAAACCCACCCACCTCCTGTTTTTTAAGGTTGGTAGGTGAGCCTGTCACCAGTACTGTACAACTCCCCTACCAAATTATTAGATCCATAATGGTCTTGAGGCTTGAACATGAATCAAGGAATTGGGAGGTGAAAGGGATCACAATCCTACAATTGGTAGAACTTAAAAGAACCAGAGACATTTCGATAGGTGATGTGCCCTCTAGTTACACTAACAACAATTTGTATGGCTTTTATACACAAAAGGTGCCCTCCAAATATACTGGAAATTTTCTCCCAGTATGTGACAAACTAGCGAGCAGGCTCTAGACAGCCGATTCTGCTAGGTAAGCATTCCTTGGGCAAGCCCCTTACTACAGCTTTCTCTTTGGTGTTGATGGCAGGGAACACCCTTGGAACACTGAAGACCTTTGAGAGGATCGCTGAAGCAGAGAGACCAAAGCTGCAAGGCCTGACTTCAACATGTATCTCTGTTGGGGAAGCCTTTCTGGGTGTAAAGAATTAGAGAGGATCTTGCTGATGTGGGTGGCAGTTTTGTCATTGCCAAATTTAAGAGCTGTGGCCTCTTGGTCACGTAATAAATTGACCTCCAAAGTGATGTTCTCCCATATCTACATGTGGTGACAATTTCTCTTGGAATTTGCTGTAAGGTAACGTAACATTCCAAAAATAAGCACCCCTGAGGTGGACCTGAGGGATGCATATGTCGGAAACCCCTGCTTCCAGGGACTTACGCGATGTCAAGCTCATTGGCAAGAAATTTTGTATTTTCATTTTGTCTCATGCTACCTGGCAGAGATACCTGTGGAGTATGATGGGAAAAATGGGGGAAAAAAAACAATGCAAGACTTTTCAGAAAGCAATACAGTTCTCCTGTGGGTACACTCCCCCAGCAAATTCTCACACTTTGTAACGTGACCTGCAAATACACTAGAATCTCCTGCCTGATGCTTTACAAGCTACAAGAAATTGTGTCAAGATGGGATAGGAAGGTATTGCATGGCTCTGGTTTTCAGAACCTTTCTGAATTTTTCTTAAAGAAGAGACAAAATGGACATCATCTGGTCATGTTCACCTGGAGCACTTTTGTTGAAAATGATGCCACTACCAAAGAGGAAAGCCGCATACAGGGCAGCAGAGAGCGGAGCCCAGAGCCAGTATATGAGAAGCCAGGCCATGTACCAAAGTTTGAACAGTAACCTTGGGAAATGCAAATGCCAATTCAATGACAATGGAGGTGTTATTGAAGGTCCCTTGTCATTGAAGGTATGGTGATGCAAGGATAATTTGTTTTGCAAGTATGGCAAGAAAATTGACATCTCTAACCATGGAAGAATCAGCAATGACATTACATATCAAATTATGTTCACTACCATGTGCACATCTAAGAAGGTGAACATAGTGTGAAGATGGTTTGGCAATGCATTAGTTAAAAATTCAAATTGACAAATGGCTGAGGCAAAACTAGATGTGGATTGTAGTCAAAATTTGGTCTGAAAAGCATTTTTCTATGACTGTGATGTTATCTAGGGTGCTCTTTGGAAGTGGATTCTACTACTCATTTGTTTGTAATTGGATCTTCAGTCTTCATTACCATGAACATATCTAATCTAAGAAGGTGAACACTTTTTACAATCCAGATGGTTTGCCAATACATTAGCCACAATTCATAATGGCAAATGGTGAGGCAAAAGTAGGTGTGAATTGTAGTTGTAAATTTGGTCTTAAAAACTTTTTGATTATGATGTTATCTGGGTGCCCGTTGGAACTGGGTTCCGTGACTGATTTGTTCATGATTTGTGAGGGGTGACCAAAGTGTCAATGTTCAT
>Ga0209611_10000020_pt1 | contig 149378 bp, 102 predicted proteins | sample S1TSphgellanicum_3_FD_187693 | JGI IMG/M metagenome (GOLD analysis project Ga0209611, IMG submission 187693) | Host-associated microbial communities from peat moss isolated from Minnesota, USA - S1T2_Fc - Sphagnum magellanicum MG (SPAdes) (version 2) | ecosystem: Host-associated > Plants >... | reverse complement strand
GAATGATGCTTGGAAGGCAAAATAATTAACTTCATCTACGAACGCAACCTAATAACTAGACATACATTCGCATTCGTCCTTCATCGGTAGCATTTGTGCTTTCAAGCATAGTCACCTTGTAGAACCGAAGGTAGAGGGACAAAAGTTGCCTCACAAAGACACCTTGCCACAACATTCTAGTTGAATTTCTAAACAACCGGAAGTTGGATCTTGAACATAATAAAATCAAGGTTATGTTGGGGGAGGAGTAGAGAATAATAGACAAACATGTGTCGATAGAAGTTTTTAGAATCTGCCATACATGAAAAAATAAGCAAACCATGCATAAATGTTTGATGCAAGAATATATAACATTAGTAGAAATAACAAATATAGTTCCTAATATTTACAACACTAATGAAAGTTGGGTTGTTAAAAAGATGACATCAGAGTATGCTAATAGAATTACTGCAATTTTGCCAATTATTTACCAAAAGGATAAGGTGTAGTATTTTAACAATAAGTTTGCTATGATGATCTCAAGGGTAGATCAGGAGAGATGTTAATTGGGTTACCATTATGTATTCTCAATTGGTCCAAGAATTGGTTAGATGGGAAAAGTGTTAAAAACTATGATTGAGGGAACAACCAAAAGAGAACCAAAAAAAAACAACCAAAAGAGTAGTTATGATGTTTTGGTTTGATGATGATGAGGAGAGGGAGACTTTGCAAAAGAGGTAGAGAAAACAAGAGGATATTGTAATGAGAGGCGGTATTGATCCATAACAAGCAACAAAATTATTGAAGAGGCAACATCAACAACATTAGAGATAGAAAGAGAAATCCATATCTATTAAAGCCGATCCAAGATTACCAATTTCTCCCAAGTAGGAGCAGAAGTTTGATGGGTAGGATTATCAGAGATTGCCCAAAAAAGAACCCAAGTATCAAAGCTCAATAGTTAGTAGAGGAGCAGATATAAGATTTTGATCATGGTCCACTAGAAGTTTAGCAATCTATTCCATCACAATAGATAATAAAGGTATACTACCTTCAAGACCAAGTTTTACAACATGAATGAATGTATTTGGAGAAGTTTGGACTACACATAGGAGTTTAGATTCATCGAATACAAGTTCCAGGGGTCAAACTCCTAGGTTTAATATACCTAGGTTTGTGCAAGGGGTAGAAGAAGAATTGGATGAACACAGAAGAATTACTACTATGTTCAAATAGGTAGTAGAATATAGTGTATAAATAACAAATATTTTCCTTAGACTTTTTATTTAGAGATCAAGAATAAACAGATTATATAGGAGAAGGATATATCTATTCAAAATCTTTAGGGAGCTTTGAAGAAGGAGCAAAAGCTCAAAGTAGAATTGCAGGATAAGAATAATGATAATTGTAAGGTATTGGCAAAACTCCGGGTAGCTACACAGAATATTGATACCATATAGAAGAAGAGTAAGGATTTGGAGAACATTAGAATGGAAAGAGATTCCTTGTGGGCAACTTCAAAGGAAACATATGCCAATAACTAGGGTTTTAAAGCGAAGAAGGATACTCTGAGTATAGAGCGTAGTAAACTTCAAAGAGACTACAGGCACATGGAGGAAACTTTCTTGAAACAACAGAAGGAGGTGGAGGAGCTCAGAGTGGATAATGCTAATTCATATCAAGCTAAGAATGACGTACAAAGGTAGGCTGACTAGAAGCATGCACAAATGGACATGAATTTGCAAAAGCAAATGGCCTTTAATGAAAAGTTGGATAAACTTTTGGAGGAGACTCAAAAAAAACCCTTCAATTATGATATTATCTTTACAAAAAATAGTGAATTCAAGAAGCAGCATACTTTGCTTCAAGTTAAATTCAAGGCTAGTGCCTTGAATGGACAAAAAAGAAGTAGACTTATGGTGGGATGTTGTTCAAAACATTGTCCAAAAGGATATTGGGAAGGTTTGCAGGAAGTATGAAAGGAATGAAAGGTTGTATAAACACAAAAAATTTCAGATGGAAAAATTTATGCCATCATTTGAGTATGAACCTTTAGTTTTGTATCCAGAACTAGAGACTTTGGATGAGGAAGAAAACAAAGGGGATATAGATGGGGTAGGACCATCAAGTATAAGAGTTCCAAAAGAGCCAAGAGACCTTAGAGGAGGAAAGGATAGCCCTAAGAGGGAGGATGCTCAACAAATTTTTTTTATAAAATTTGTAAGAAATTAGTTCTTAGGAATATGAATCTACAACCACAAAGATAGGGGAGCATATACAACCTAAAGAACATATAATGCAAAAGGATCACTAGGGTCAAATTGAACATGTGTTAGAGTTGCAACAACAGAATCAAATTCAAATTACATTAGATTTACAGTCAAACCAACAACTACAACTTCTATTACAGTTACAACAATAAGAACAAACTTAGCTCACAGTAGATTTGAATTTACAATAGCAATTACATGTGATAATAGAGTTGCAATCATAAGAACAAAGTGTAACCCATCAATAAACAATTACACATTTGTCAACAGAGGCATTAGAAGAACAACAATAGATTCTATATACAACAAAAAATTAGATAGTGCCTCAATTTGAAGTACACGCAAAACGCGTTATAAAATAGACAGAATAGATTGTTGTATCAACAAATCAGATTTTTTGAATCACAAGATCAAAAATAACAAAACATTTAACTTTTTTAACAACATTTTTTATATAAAATTTTGGGACATAATTCAAAATACAAGTGGGGTAATGTTAAGGGAATAGTTACTTATAGTAATTATTAATTATTATATTTCTATTTACTTAGTTACTATCTAGGAATTATTAGCTAGACCACATAGTTTTTATCACCATTTGAATTTGAATATAACATAGGACTATTTTTTTATTCTTCTTTTGGAGAAGAATAAGAGATGAGGGACCATTGTATCATTCTAGAACATGGAGCTTTAATGGAGTATGAAATAAATATTTTTTGATCTCTAGAAAAGCTTTGTTTCCATAGTTAGAGTTATTATTTTGATTTTTTTATCATATGTTCATTACTAGATTTTAATTCTGAAACTAGTTCTAAATAGATTTGAATGAATAGATTGTGTTAATATTAGTTTTATTATATTTCAATCTAGATTTTAAACCATAATATAGGATTAGAAATTTTGTATTTACCAATGTCCAACTTGGTTGCATTCGGTTCTACTTTGAAATAGTAATAAAGGAAATTTTTTATACAAACTTTTAACAAGTTTGCATTTCAAGGGAGAGCAAAGGTCCATGGAAGAGATCCAAGTTCTTTCATCATCTTTCATTTAATATTTTGAAAGGGGAATTCCTTGTTTTTCAAAATTCCAAACCCAAGCAATGCAACTAGGTTGAATCATGCATCGAAGCGCATTCATGATAAGAGCGGTCCCATATCAATAATTGCATAGAGGAATTTGGGTATGTATATTACCAAAAGTACCTAGCAATCTAACTATGTTGATTTGAACAACACATCCTCTTGTTTGGATGTAGTTGTTACAAGTCCTTGATTGTAGAAGTTAAACAAGTGTTAATTTTTTTTAGGCTTATGTAATTAAGCATTACAAACATGATATCCTTTTTCCTTTGTAATTTTCTACTCATCTAACTTAGGTATTTTCATTGCCAAATGTACCCAATCAATCAATTTATGCTGAGTCAACAATATCAACATGCTACTTGGGTGAGGTTGAATCAATTGAGTGATAAGGGCAGCCACGAATCCTTGTCCTTTCATTTCCCATATCTAGAATGCAATTGAAGAGGCCTTCTAATTTCCTTCATTCCTAAAATTGCAAATTGGGTACTTTCATTACTGAAAGTACCTAATTGATGTCATTGGGTTGAGTCAACTACCATATCCTCATGCTAGGAGGCGCTTGCTATAACCTTGTGACAAGTTGAATCGAACATCTTGTGTTGATTTCCAGGTTTAAATATCCAAGAATGGAAGATAGGAACTCTTGGTGTTGTTACTTTTTTGAAAATCCAAACCATGTACTTTCATTGCCAAAAGTACTTAATTGATGTGTTATGTTGAGTTGACAAATATCCCACTCTTGCTTGGATGTGCTTGAAACATCATGGTCCTAAAAACAAATGCCTTTCTTTGTTTTTAAAATTCTTGCTAGTTTTTTGGAAAACTGTTTGTAAATGTAATTTCAAAACTTTGGTTACATTTAATTCATAGTGATCTAAACAAGATCCCTTGCAAACAAAAAACTAATTCTATCAAAGAAAATCTTGGGTGTTTTTGGTAACAAAAGTACCCATGAAATTCTTGAATGCATAATTAATTCACCTTCATTTCAGAAGGGAACTATGTCACTCATCTTTGCTTTGCCGCTCTGGTGTCTGGCCATCATTTTCTTTCTATAGTTGAAGGGAAACGAAGAGTTTTCATTTCTTTCATTGTGTGTTTTTGTATGTTGTGTCTATAATTTCAATCGAATGAAAACAAAAGCAAATAAGATGTTAGATACCAAATAATAAACCACGTTAATGTTATTATTGATTGTATTAAATTTGTGTGTTATTCATTTTGTAGGAAGTCTTTAAGCCTCTTGACATTATTATAAAAGAGGGCACAAGAGATACATTCAACAATCAAGAAAGGGAAAAGGTTTGTATTAGTCCATTCATAATTTTTATATAGGTTTTTATAACCAAGAATGGAAGAGTTTATTTTCGTTTGTGTTTTTTTTTAACAAATAAAAATTGGGCATTTTCCTTGTCGAATGTACCAAATTGATCTTCATGTGTTGAGTTGACAATATCCTACTCTTACTCAATGAACTTGAAACAACTCAATAACAGGGGTGGGGTGACGCACCCGCAAGCTCCTTGATAGACTCAACTATGAGTCCAAGATGAAAACAACAAAAGGATATGGAGTTGGGGTGTGATCCTTAGCTTGTAGCACTTCAGGGGTAGAAGTGCGTGCTGGAGCTTCAGAATGAGGATTAGGATGAATGACAAGCAAGTCAATTATTGACACGGACTTGCACAAACTAAACAACAAGTTGGTTAAAGCGTAGTTGGAGCACTTTTAGTGCACAGACGAGCCACGAGCAAACATAGATTCACAAAACTCACCACAGTCCAAACTTGGGGGAAGCCACCACCTTCCCCCTTATAGTATTCTCTATGCCTGGCCATGAGGCTTGCACCCAAATGTCATTTTGTCCCAGGACTCCCAAGTTGGAAATCCCGAAATTCTAGAAATTGGGACTCTCGTGACTTTGGAAGCCCATAACATCTTATTCAGACCTCCAATTGAAGTGAGGTCTAAAGAAAAGTTATAGCCCTTGTCAAGAGCTTTCCAACAATATGTTGCACGTCATTTTCACGCAAGTAAATAAGGGTGATTCCTGACTTTTAGTGGTCAAGAGTCAAATTGGCAATTTAACTCCCGGCCTTTCTTTTGGCCATAACTTATATTTTAAGTACCCAAATAGGTCATATGAACCCATTTTAGACATTAACATTTCAAAAGCTTTCCAACAATATAAGGAACTCTTTAATCTAATGAGTTTTAATTCCTGAAATTGCTTTCTAAAAATTTGGGAGTCCATTAGGACTCCAACTCCCAAAGTGGGAGCTCACTTGGGAGTGTGGGGGTTCATCCCTCACACTCTCCTACACTCTCATGAACATGAAATGTGAATCCCGGGATTCACTTTTGGCCCACACCTTTGCAAGCCTTTACCTTGGTCGTGAGCCCAAGGCTAGGGTTGCAACATTGGGTACATTTTTTTTTCAAGTCCCACATGAAGAATAGAAGAGGGAACATCCTCTTCTTTCATTTATGTGTAAACATCCCAAATGGGGTACTTTCGTTACCAAAAGTACCCAAATGATAACCTTGTGTTGAATCGACCAACATCTAATCCAACTTGGATACGTTTGCTATGATTCCATGATAGGAGGAGTTGAAGATATGTTTTTTTTCCAAGGTTACATATCCTAGAATGGCAAAGAGTATAAATTTTTTTCATTGTCCTTTTTTACAAGTCAAACTTGGGTACTTTCATTGTCGAAAGTATATAATCCATCTCCCTATGTGATGACAAGTTCTTTTGATGCACTTAAAACAACTTTGTGACAGGTGCTGTTACTTTTGTTTGTTTACTTCATTCTTGCAAGTTTCCAAGTTATGCCATTGTGAAGGTCACACTAGAGATTAGGTCTCATCCAAGCTCTTCCACTAATTAAATATCCAAGACCTTCTGTCATCGAGTAGAGATTTGGTCTTATCCAAGCACGACTTGGGTATTTTTTACAACGAAAGTACCGAAAAAGATCATCGATTCCTCTTGAATTCATTAGTTCTTTCAAATGCCATTTCTCCTTGTGTCAAATATCGATAACCAAATAATATATCATGTGGTCATTACGTGTTATTCATTTGCTAGGAAGTTTTTACGTGTTTTTAGAATATTGTTGAAGAGGGCAAAGGGGATATAATGAATAGCCACAAAAGGGAAAAGGTTTGTTGAATCCATTCACTCATTTCAAATGTGAAAGTTTCGAAACTTTGTAAGAATCAAGATTGACAAGTTTGGTTTTCTCGTATAGGAGGTTGAGGAGGAGGAGATGGAGCCTAGGATTCTTAACATTACAGAGGAGGTACAAAACCTATTGAAGCATTGTCAAAAATTTCAAACAGGGAAATGTTGTGTATGTTCTTGGTTTTTCAATTAATTTGTTTTATTGAACATGTGTACACTTCTGTTAATGTGGTGACATTGACAAGTTCATCAAATCTTTTGCCCTTATCTTGTGACAATGCAATCCAGCAAATCCATAGTTAGACAAAATTCAAAACTATCAAAGTTTTGGAAAAGCACAAGATGTCACCAAAAAAGAAATCAAGGATGCCAATCCCATTATGTCGAGTGATTCCTATGCTAGTTGTTCGACTTGCATTGAAAATTGATATCCCGAAAATGGAATAGGCATTCAATGGAGGATATTGGGAGGCTGATAAATTTTTTTACATCTCCCCCGCTAACTAATAAGGAGGTGTGGAGTCCATAGCTGGTTATGAATTTCAGTGGAATAGTCAGTGGAAAGTTTAAAATGATAGCTTTAAAAAATTCTTGAATTCCAACCCTAATCTAAGTGAAAGCACATTAAGTGCAAGCCATTTTTGTTCAAAAAAGGTGATGTATAACAAGTATTATAGTACATAGTAAGTTAAAATCTTGATGGCATCCTTAAACACAAATAAAACACTTTAAAATTTGCACAACAAAATTTTTGAATTCAAAATTCATTTTGAATCAAATTTAATTTTGATCCAATAGTTAAATGAGGAGGATTGGATAAAATCAATGTACATAGACTATATAACTTATAGTTTTTCAATGGCCATAGGGCTTCATGTTTATGATTCATGAAACATTACCAAACAAAAGAAAATTGAAAAAATACTACAATGTGCATCTATAAAATCTCCTCCTCTTTGATATGGCAATGGTTTTTTCCTAAGAATAAGATATTATTATGCATTCATTACTAAACAAATGCAAAAAAAAAATAAAAATTGAATGGAATTTCATCAAAAAACTTTAAATTTTAAAATTTTCCTAGATTTAATTGTTGTATATCAATACCATACACCATAAAAAAATTCACCCAAGAATTCCATCCACAACCCTAGTTTTGAAATATATATTCAAATTTTCAGACTTTGTGATGGGTATTATTTTATCACAAATATACTCCATACATTCAAAATCTTCAATGTTTGTTGAATTTTTCAAAATAATTGATTAGATGAAGTCTACAGCTAATCAAACATACTTAAAATAAGCAAAAAAATTCAAAACGTGATGTCCATACATCACCAAAAAAATTAATTGCAAAAAGATTATATGTGACCACAATTTTGGGGGGGCTTAGTGTGCTTTCACCCATTTCCAAAAGCTTTCCAATAAAATGTTTTTCATGTGGGATGGAAACCATTGCTTGCAAACATGGCTTCCTTATATTGATAAGGTTCATCCTAATGACTCTACCCAACACATCTTAGTGGATGCAATAATTTTGGACACCATTGATGGACTAGTCAAATTATTGACCGTTATGACAGACCTAAACAAGTAAGTTTCCTAACCATCGTTTTCCACTCTTATTTTGCTTAACATTTGTTAAGTTGACTTAGTGATTAAATTTGGTTGATGCAGGTCTATCAAATATGATCACATTTGTCCAAGCTTGGTCCATGATTTCTTTAGGATCTAGAGCATTGGAAAGATACCCCTGGTGCAATTCAAAGGCATGCTACCAGCGAATGTTTATAAAACTTGTGAAACCAAGTCTCGAAAGACTTGGTACTCCTTGACATAAGAGGCTTTCTTTGAGTATTTGTACAAGGTAATTTCTCATACTTTGAACTCGAAAGTGCAATGTCCCAAAAACATTTGACTTAAGTTTTAACAAAGATATGGTTATTATGTTTATGTAATAGGAGTTCACCATGACTATTGATGTTGCGGTGAAGTTATATTACGAAGAGGTTGATGGAGAAAGCTATGGACCAAGTTAAGACGGAGAGCTTCATAGCCTTTTTGAAGCATCTTCGTGTCTATGGTCCAATTCTTGGGGAGGAGTTTTTTGAGTAGTTTCAAATGCACTATGACATGTCTTCCAAGCCTGAGATGTTAACTGAAAAGCTTCAAATGATGTCACATTCAGTGTGAGTAACAAGCAATAGGCGAAGTGGTTCAAGCAGTGGAATCAACCAATAATAGCCAAGGACGCAACCAAATTTCCAAAGCAAGGGTTTTTTGATGGAGTATGTCTAAAGTGGCTCTAGAAAGCTACTTTTTGGCTTCAGGTGGGCTCCACACATTATTTAAAGCTTAAAATTAAATGTTCTTTTGTGAACTTCAAGTGCCAAATGTAGGTGTGTTGAATGTTTTTTTTTGTTTCAAATGGTGTTCATATGTGTTTTCAAGAGCTAATGCAAAGATAATTTAGATATAAAAAACTTTTAACTTTTTCTTGGCAAATTCAATTCTTTTTCGAAATTTGGACGTGCAAATTTGAGACCTTTTTGTTCATTACATGATGTAATTTGAGGCAAATGCTAAATCCACTCTATAGTCCGTAAAATCTTAGTTGGGCCTTTCTATCACACATGAGCCACGAGTTCCCTCCCTCTTTGATTATATCAAGGATTGGGAAACATGTTTTTTCAAGGAGTTTGAATTGAAGGATGGCATCATGTGTACCAAGTCGGTGGAAAGGAGGCCTCTAAACAAGTTCTCTACAAGTAAGTGTTATTTTTCACATTTCTGGCATTTTTTTTTATGATGATTACAAGCCTATTGAAGTCATTCTTCTTCTTGCAAGTATTTTAATTTTGGGCTCCTTCCTATAGGAGGGATTCCCTACTTGCCACCCCTTTTCCTTATCTGGCGATCCCCAAAAATTAATAGCACCATGTACAAAAAAGACCTTTTTAAGGAATGGTTTGGTCCTCACCCCATAGAATGTGGGTGGTATCTTGATTGCCCTAAGGATTGTACACCTTCTTCAAAGGTTTCTTTTCATGAAAATTTTGAGCCTGGGTTTACAAAGAAGGCTTTAGAGACCCTGTGTCTCAAGGTCCCAAAAGATCAGAGGATTTGGCTAAGAAGAAAGGGAAGGAAAAGTTCATGGCCTTAGAAATTGTGGTTGGTATAGAAAGGCCCTACGATGGTTTTCAAGAGACCTTGGATATCCTTCAAGAGGCATCACTTACCCATGCTTCTAGTGTGGTTTCATTGCCCCCTATTATTGTGACTAAGGAGAAATAAACACTTCTTAGTCCTATTTTCACTCCTAGTAAGAAGATAGGGTTCCATAGAAGGGCATTTTATCTCTTGTGGCGCTCAATTGCATGCAATTGACTTAAAAGCCAGAAGTGGCCAGTGGAAGAAAGCCAAATCTCACACATCATGAAAGAGGTAATTTCCATTAACATGTACATATTTGAGTTCGTTTCCTTTCCATTTGTTTCCATGACTCTTGCATTGAAAATTTGAATTTACTTCTATTTTAGGTCTCACTTGAAGGGAGAGTTGATCTCCTTCTTGTTGACATTCCTGGAGGTGTTCCTATCCCATTTGTGTTTGATCCAACTTCAATGATTCCAATTTGGAATCGATCCCTTAAAGACTATGTGGAGACAATCTTCTTCTTTGTAGAACACTTCATTTCCAAGAGGGGAGGAATTATTTTGTTCTACCGAGCTAATCTTTGAATGCAAAAGGAAATTGCATCTTTTGTCAATGTTTACAAATTTACCATAAAGTTGAAATGGATTGTGACTAATTCCCTTCCCATTATCAACACTGAAAACTAGACTTGCAAAATATGTTACTCCCATCACTTGAATCATCTATTTTCCCTGTGTGTGTAATTCCCACTTACATTTGCCCTTACCCCGTGAGTTATTAAGCAAACACTTGTTAGTAGGGTGATCCTCCTTGTGTCGACTTCCATGTTTTCCCACCTTCTCATGTAGTCACTTCTTAAGGAATTTTCATTGCGGAGGAGGATGTTCTTTATAACTGGACTTCCAAAGATTCAATGGACGTTTCAGCCTTGGGTGTACCATTCAAAGGTGCCAAAGAGATTCATGCTTTCATTATGCATGCTTTTGTGGAAGTCTGTTTTCCTCCATATTCTTTTGTTGTCCATTTAGACTTTGCTATAGGTGAACCCCATCACTGTTCGATATGTTTAATGTTCGATGTTCCAATATTTGTAATATGTTGACACCAAGGAATCTTTTGCATGCAACATTATCCAAGTGTGTGAGGCAATTGCAAGGCATGTCTTGGCATTAAAGGTAGACCCTACAGCCTTTCATGAAACAATATTTCCATTGGTGAAAGAAGTTGAACTCCAACAAAGCGAGAAGTCAAGTTACCCTTTGGATTCGGATTTGCCACCCAAGAAGAAAGCTAAGAGGGTTTTGGATTGTGAGTAAGTTTTGGTTGTTTTCATTTCATTTTCATGCATTCCTTTCAATTGTTCATATCGATTTATGCTTTTCTTTTTCCTTGTAGAGACCTGCCTTCTCCTTTGGATTTACGACCATGCCCTTCTTTGCACACAAGGACTTCTTTCCTAGTCCACATGTTAGCCCAATGTTGCCTTCATACGCGGAGGTTTAAGCGGTAGCTTTGGCTGTTGTAGACTCCCCGAATCCATTTTTTAGGAATTAAAGTTTTGATTTAGTTATTCTTGCATACATAAATGATCTAGCTTCAAATGCACAGCTTCTACTTGCACATTCTTTGTTTGAGCTCAAAGGTGGATGACTTGGAATTCTAGATTATCATGTGGTTGGGTGGAGAGTTTTTTTGTTTTTTGTTTCCAAAAATTTTTTTGAACTGTTTTCCTGTTGATTTGTACATCAATTGGTACCTTTGTTCATAGAATGTCTAAACCCATTTTCTCCAACTGCAATTGAGTGAAAATAAACTTATTCGCCCTTTCCAATTTATATATATTGAGAAAGCTAAATCTCTCATGCTTGCTATTCATGGACTTGAGCGAATGTCTCATTATCTTTTAGGAGGACTATGTTCTTCTTCCCTATTTTTATTGGCTTTGTGTCCATTCTCACCTAAGCACATTGGAGCAATCCTTCATGAGATATAAGATTTGCAATGTAACACTATCAAGAATTGCTTTGCACTTATTCATGCTTATGGCTTGTATGGATTCAAAGTGATCTCAAAATGCACATTCTATCATTCATCATGTCCAACTAGTCAATCTTATGTTAAATAGGAATATTTATTCGAAAAGGGTTGATCCTAAATGCAAAAAGATCAACCCTCTTTGAATATGTTTTAAATAAACAACTGCAAATTTTCAATAAATAAATTCCCAAATGGTATTTTTAACAAGTAGAATTTATTTTTTTGCCTTGTTTCATTAGGCATAGGACTTGTGCTTGATAAATCATTTGATTAATCTTCACCTTCTTTCACTTTTTTCTAAGTTCCAGTTATCCCTTCTTCCCCAATCTTTTCTTTATTTTTAACATGAAAATTGTGAATGCACTTTGGTTATATTTATTCCTTCTCATCCCTTATGTGAAAACTAAATCCTCATAAACCTCTTAAGAGAAGTTAATTGCATTTTGTAATGACAATGCCATGGCCAACTTCAAATGAATAAAGTTTGCAAATTGTGAAGCTCCCATGGTGACCAATAGTGTCTGACGATTAATCATGAAATGCAAATAATAATTAAATTATCAAAATTTGGTTAAACCCAAATGACATTTGCTATTGAACATACTTCTATACTTCATCACAACTACTTTGTTGTCCATGAATCCAAGGTTAGGTTCTTTCTAATAGTAAATTTCATGCAAATGTATCATGAACTTATATGAAAATTTGAAGGAATTTTTGTGATTGTGCAATGTCTTTTGCTATTACATTGGTGGATGTTTGCAGATATTCTTTGTTTGATATTGTCCTCTTGCAGTTGTGAATGGATTCCTAGTAGCAAATTTCTTCTCCTACATTGTGATTAACTTCCTTATCTTAAGATGCAACTAAAGGTGAACCACAAACTGTGTCCTCTAAGTTTGTAGAATGGGTTTCCTTTTAAAACAACTAAATTTTGATCCACCATGTGAAAAAATTCCTGGGCTTAGCTTCACCTCCAATTTTTTAGGCCAAGGTAAATAAACCAGAATGTTTTTGTGTTTTTTTTCATTTTTATATATCTTGGGAAGGGTTTAGGGTTTCCACTTCCTTTTGAAGCCCAAATTGAATGTATTCTAGAATGTGTACACACACATTGAAGGAAAATGTGTACTTAATGATCGTTGAAGGAAAATGTGTGTGTTTCCTAGGTTCATAAAGACTAGCAGTCAGTCTTGTTCAATTCACATGCACGAAAGAGAAAAAGAATTAGTTACACACCCAAAGAAATCTTGCACAATTCAAAAATCGTCTTCTCATTCATCTTCAATCATTACATGGCATAACTTACAATAGTGTTTTCTACTTCTAGATATTTGTCACCCTCTCCTTTTATAGTAGGGAGGGGAGCCTTGAAGATTTAAAGCTATTTCATTGTGCACTCCCATGGATGACTCCACCACGTTTTTTAGCGTGTCTTCGTCACTGTCACTCCAAGATTCTAGCATTGGAGGTGTAGCCTTAATGCTAGTTCTCACCACTAGCACCAATGTGTTTTTGTCTTTGCAATAAACAAGTTGTGGTGACTCTTAGGTATCTTCCTCCGAATTAGTTTGGTTTTTTGACCACTATTTTCTGATTAAGGTCTCAAGTGCACACTTATTCTAGGAAACAAATCCCATTCGGTTATCGATTTGTTTCAACAGTCAAGTTCTGTAGTTCCGATTTATTATATGTACTGGCCATGGATCATTTCTTAAAGCTTGTCATATGTTATTGAATTTTTTTTCATCAAACATGCAAATCATTATCACATAAATTTTGTAACCTTGCAAGCCATTTTTCTTTGCCCAATATCCCATTTGTACTTGGTATTTTGCATCGATAAATTTCATCTCTTTCTTTCCAACCTCATGGTACAAGTTTAAATTTTTAAGAGTTCAACAAAGCATGTTTGTTTGTCTTTTGTAAGAAAACAAAGAACTCAAAAAATGAAATCTCACACATAATGTTCACAACATAGAAAATGTGTGGCTGTTAATGTGCGTTATGAAAGCTCGTGGATTAAATACTCACTGAAATGTAATATTAATAGTCTACTAGTCATGGTAAATAACAACCACAAAAATTTTCTTTATATTTTTATAGTAGTCGTTTGAAATTAATGTGGTAATATTGATTAAAATAGTTTTTTGTCAAAAGAAATTTTTTTCCTACAACCTTTCCCCTCATTTTTTGGCATTTTTATTCAAAATATGTTGCCATATTTTGAACATCACAAAAAACATTTTAAAATCAAAATTGTCTTTTAGCATGAAGTTTTATGATTCAACATTAAAAGTTCAAGAACTTTAAAAGTTGTTGATGTTGGGCTCCCAAGAAAATACTTCAAATTCATATCCCTTTGGCCCAAATATATAAAACTTGTACAAAACAATTTTCAACAAAATATTTGGGTTTAAGTAATTTGCATTGAAGAAGATCTGAATTCACATTTGGAGAAGGCCACATTGAAATCAATCTCATATTTTCCTTTTGATTTGTTGGTGCTTGTCATAAGTACATCATTATAAAAAAAATATTCACAATCTTGAAACATACCTTATTTGGGTCGATAAGGGGAAAGCTAATTGTAGCCCACTAAGGTATTATAGACTTGGAGTGAATGCCCAGTCCTTTAAATCTTGGGTCATAAACATGTGTTGTCCAAACATTTTAAACAAATAACATTTTTCATATTTTTTCATCCAAAAAGGTTCATTTATTATTCATCCATCCATATTGTTCTACCACATCAACAAAAAAAATTTCCAATGTGGCAAAAAATATTCTTGGCATATTCCATCCATGTCATCAAAAGATGTTTAAAATATTCTATCCTGCTCATAGGCTCATGCTCACATGCTCACAATATAGCATTATTGCCTTGACATTAATCAAAGGTACTTATGTTTGCACATTTGGCTCACCATGTAGTTCTAGTGTCTCATTGGAAGGGAAAATATCAAAGTGTTTACAACTAATGTGCTATAGGTTAATTGGCATTGTCCATCATTCTATGTAATGAAATTAGAATTCATTCAAATGCTTTATAGTACACCTGTAGGGCAAATGCAAACCAAATTTTTATGTGCTATTATAAGGAGGCTATATCAGCAACAAATCTTCAATTCAACAACCAAAAAGAATTAAGATGCATGATTTCACAATAATGTTATAAAGGTTTCATATTTGATCTCATCATCAGAAAGGAATATAGGAAACAAAAGAAAACCTAGGACCAGGTTTGCACTAAGTATTACCATAAACAAAAAACTAGAGGTAGAGTTTGGTGAAATTCAGTTTAAAAACATCGGAGAGGTTGTTGTTGAAGGGGGCGGGGGGGGGGGCTTTCATTTTCTTGCTGGACAACAAAGGAACTAAAAAGCTTGAACACTTGAAAGTACTTGTGAAGTTCATTCAATTTTGCACCCTCGGTGCATGTGCGCAAGTCTTTGTGGGCAAAACAACTTTTGCAGCTTTTGGAATTATATATAAATTCTAGAGACATTTTGGTCTTGAGGGTTCTTATGAATTTTGTATAAACTTTGTAAAGCTATGGACTTTTAGATTCTCATAAGCACAAGGTAGTAGAGTATTTAGCAGGTTGAATTTCCACCTACTAGTAATGCAAACCATGTCCACTCATGAAAATACCAATAGCCACAAAGGACATTAGCTGCTTTACCTCCATTGTGTCCACGTTTTCTACAAAAACCTGTAGGTTTTTCTTTTTAGTTGAAGTCAAAAGAAGTCAACCAAAAACAAAGGTGCCTCCATAATTCTTTACCATGGTTGCACATATAACATCACTTATTGCCTTAAGCTTTGCACAATTAGTATTCCAAACATGTTTCAAGCTTTTCTTACACCACCAAAAATGTATGTCATGAACTAAAAGTTCATGGGTAGTCTTGGGAACTTTTGAACTCAAATATGATAATGGGAAAAAATATGCAATTGGATTGTTTATAGTAAGCACAAAACACATATAAGTACATGATAAATTAAGTTAGCAAGAACATTTAGGCAACTGGCAGTCATATTTTTCACCTTAAAAGAAAACTAGGTTTTTGTAACCAATCAATTTGTGCCTACTTACAACTATTTGTCATTTACGATTATCATTGGTTATTTTGTCAACTCTTTTTTCATTTGGTTGTGCTTGCAACTACATTGCAATTACTTTATGACTAATGTTTTCCTTATTCTTCCATTTGAAGAATTTCTAACATGGTTTTCATCCAAGAAGACCCATTTATGTTCCATTAGTTACAAATCTAGTCAAATCAACTGCAACCCTATGTGTATTCAAAATGTATTTTGAGTATTTGAAGGTGTATAGATTTATAATGGTGTATAATGTGTATTCTATTCAATAATGTATGGGTGGATACTAAAATAAACATGTGCATTGTGTATATGACGGGTGATGTATAATACTTATAGTTTTAAAAAATATCATTATTATTGAATCATAAAAAGAAATATATTATTATAGTAAAATTAGTCACTAGCTACAATTAATGTAACATAATTGTAAAAGCACTATAATTATAATAATTATAAATTAATTATATTAACTATATACTTTATAATTGAACTTAATATTCATAAATTTTATTTTAATTTATGATTAATATTTTTATTCATAACATTATTGTAAAAAATTTATTTGATGTGATTGTTGTAATTATATTAATTAAATTACACTATTAATGAATTTATTAAATATAATCACCTATTTAAAATAAAAATATTTTTATAATTACATTAGTTAATAAGATTTCTAAGTAATCAAAACGAATTACACAAAACATTTTGTAATCATTTTATTAATACATTAATTAAAGAAGTGGCATAATTGATAAGTAAACTTAATTATTCATAATTTGTAATCCATAATTTTTAATTTATAAATTTATTTCAAACTTCCATAGTAATTTTAGTGGAAATACAATAATTTAATATTTTATTACCATAAATTAAAATATTCGTTTTTTATAAAAATTATATATTCAAAATTTTAAAATAAATTTATTATAATTATAGTAATTGAAATAATACAAGTTATTTAATTTAGAATCAATAAAAATTTATTGAAAATAAATAGTATTATAACATAGAGTTTTACACCAACATTTAATATTTTTAGTTTTTTTAATTTTATTATTTTAATAAGAGATATGATATAATTAATTAATTATATAATTTATAGTTTAACTTGGCATTCATAATTTAAGACCTATAACTTATAATTTATAAAACTATTTAAAGAAAAAAATTCATAATATAATTTTCAAATATGATGTAATTATTTCATATGAAAAAAATTTAAGTATATTGTGAAGCATTCTTGCACACCTTTAACATGAAAATATGCACTCACAAAACCCGCTTGGAAGTGGAATTACTATGTAGTTGTAATCTAACAAGTAAGGTGGTTCAATGTAATGCAATGAAGTTCATTAAGAATCTAATGTGTTGTGTCCATTTGGAAGATACAAAGACATTATGGAAGAATCGTAACTCACCATGATGGAATGTGAAGGGGCATTATGTTGATGTTTATTCAATGTCACGCTTGACGGTTGAACCCCTTTTGTTCCATTTGTCATAACATCTACATACAACTTCCTAATCTAGCATGCATTAGATTTTTTAAAAGCTAATCTAAAAAAGAGCCATGTTACAAAATCTTATAAGTTTTTTATTTTTTTGATCAAGAGTTAAGCCTTGGGACTAAAAACCATTTTGCTTAGATTAAGGAAAAAACAGACAATTTCAACCCCCTCTATTTTCGGCAAGTGTAGCTCCTTTACAGCAAACCCGATGATGTTGAAATTTGGAAAAAACCTTCTACACCTCCTAAACAAGAAATATTTTAAGTTTGACACAAATCTAATGGTGGATTTGGGAGGAACAACTATTTGAAATAAAACTCCAAAGGCTTTGTCATGGAAATCCTTCCATGAACTCCACTACAACACCCTCTACTTCCGGCAAGTGTAGCTCCCTTATAGCCAAACCAATGATGCTGAAATTTGGAGAGAACCTTTTACACCTCCTAAACAAGAACTGTTTTAAGTTTGACACAAATCCAACAGTGGATTTAGGAGGAACAACTATTTGAAATAAAACTCCAGAGACTTTGTCATAGAAATCCTTCCATGTTTATTTTTTGCACACATTTTTTTCATGAACAACACCTTTCCACACATAAAAACTAATCTTTTCCTCACACATTTCTTCTCTTCCTTTTCCCTTCCCCCAACCCAAGAAACTTCCCCTCTCCCTTTGTAAGCTTCCATATTCTTTCCTTGAGTTTGTTCCCCTTATCCAATGGAAGCTTCGAAATTCTCCCCTCTAATCAATGGCCTCTTCATCCTTCAAAAGCCAATGAGAATTGAGAATGATTTGCCCTCCAATTGATTTTAGGATGAGAATTTTTGGGCCCAATGAGACACAAAAAAATTCCATCCTCCAATCAAATAAGATGATAATTTTCATGACTAATAAAATTAAAGGATTCATCCTTCCCCTTATCTTAGATATCTTGATGAAGTTCTTGAGCTTGATCCTTATTTTTTTTATACGTTGGCCCTCACATCCTACTTCTTCGTCCTAATTATTTCAAGTAACTAACTACTAGGACAATTTATCGGTAGTAACAAGTAAACATCCTTGAGTCCTTACTTGACTAAATCGATTCAATGGTTGAAATAACATCCCTGCGTACCATTTACTCTTTTGATATCCCCTACTTATTTTTTCTTCCATGCATTAATTAACTATGTAGTACATAGCAAATTAAAATTAAAATTTGCATCACAAAAACCCCCACATACTTCTAGATCCATTGTCGAAATTAGGGTTTAATGAATCTGTTAGATCTAAGATGTTCGAGTTTTCATGAAGATCCGCTGTCACTCCCACACCTTATGCCTACCCTAATCTGTTAAATAAAAAAACCTCAACCCCTTTTGAATGTAAGTACCACATTGTTTCTGCTACCCTCTTGGTTTTTGTTGATGCAGGTGAGAATTTAATCAAGGCAGATGATGTCGTTACGCCCTCAAATCCTCAAATTTCACTAGTAGAAAGGGAAGAGCTTGAAGAAACACCACTTGACGTGAATGTCTTTCAACGGTCGCGCGAAGAAGAATCGTCCAGAAAAATAATGCGCACTCGAGTCGATCGTTCAACATGGGATCGTCAATTATCTCTTAACCCACATGTTTTAACAATCTATTTAGAATTTGTTCTTGCTTGTGGAGCCGCACTAAAAAGGTTTGAAGAGTGTCAATGTGAAGACGACGATGTTCGTCTTCATTATTGAACTTGGGTTCCCGGTGATGGCCATTATCGTTAGCTGCGAGGCTTAATCAATCCCCTTTCCATGGAGCATCAAGCCGAATACCTAGCTCGCATCATTCGTCACATTCTGGAATTTTTGCAATTGTGATCTATCCCCTTAAAGTTGTTTACTAAATTGTAATTCACCTGAGGCCACTTAGGTGGAAATGTTAATACTTAAGTTCGATTTTGATTCTATTTAAGAGTCTGATAGAAGTGAAGACTAAATAAATATGTATTAGGATTCCATTCTAGAAATCTTTCGAATACATCATTCGTGCCTAAAGATTATTCTACAGACTAACTTAATATTGTCATGGCAAAATGTTATTGTTAATTATGGGTTTGTTTTTCTAATATATCAATAAATCACATCTAATTCTACATCCCCTTTCCCTTCTCTATAACATTAAAGGATAATGCACTTTAAAAGGTTTACTAGGTCCTAAAATTAATTAAGCCTTGCATCAATTTAAATAAAAGAGTCTTTTACGCTAAAATATTCAAAGGCTAATTCAACTCTTAATAATGATAACTTGGAGGTTTATCAGGATTCAAATCATTAATACTAAGGAAAACTATGAAACTAAAGCTTAACAATTTATGGTATTATAATCCATGACTCACATATACTAAATTATTTTATATATTATTTATAGTTACATATTTAAAATAAATAATAGTTATTATTACACATATTTTAATTATTAATATTTTTAAATAATGAAAATTAATTCTTGTAGTCAATGTTTAATTATTATAAAATAATTGTAATTAGTTCATTTATATATTAATTATAGTAGCTACATAATTTATAATGGAATTTAATTAATCATGATTTAGAACTCAAATTTATTAAATTTGAATGTAACTTAAAAAATTATAGTAATTTGATTGTAATTAAAGTAATTAATGTAAGTAATTTATTTATGGGATTATAATATAGTAAATTAAATTAGTCATTTATTATAATTATTTATATAAAATAAATAATTTTTGTTACATCGTAATGTTTTTGAATAAATGTTTTTGTAATTAGAACAACAAATTAATGTAATTATATATATTATTCTATATATTACTACTTATTTATAGTTAATAATTACTATTAGAACTCAAAATTTTATACTAATTGTTGATACTATGTGATAGAAATTTTAGTTTACAATAATTTGGGTAATTAATATTTATTATTATGTATATATAAAACTAAAATTTTATTATAGTAATTCAAAAATAGTTATAACCACTGAAATAATAATGTGAATAATAAAAAAATAACTAGTTTAGATTACAATATAAAAGTTAGTATTATTATTAATTATTAATTATTATATTTTAGATTCCATATATCAAATGAAAAAATAATCAAATAATTGTAATAAAGTAGTTAGTCTAGGGTAATGATTAGTTACATTATATATATATAACATGATTATGTAGCTAGAGATTATTGATGAATTAATATTTTAATTTATTTAATTAGGTTGTTTATTAACTAGTTAGTCACTTACCTATTGAATTATATAATTTACAGAAATTGTTTTTAAAAAAAAGAAAAAGATATGGAATGAACCTTCTAGTTATAAGTAGTTTAATTAAACTTTCTAGTTGCAAAACAATTTGCAACTAAATTTTAAGTTCAAAATTTATCCCATAAGGTTTATCTTCCATTTTCATTTTGAAACATACATAAAGATTTTGCTTCACATTTTCACATTCAAAACATGAGCCATATGGGATGAGCCAATTAAAAGGCTCAACCCAAATTTTTTATAAAAATTTTATGTGCCTACCATTTAGCTACCCTACTTCTTTAACCAACCTATCCACCTATCTACCTACTTAAATAGATATCTAGCCAAAGTAGGTAGGTATGTGTTTAGTCTAAGTAAATAGGTAAGTAGGTTTTACCTACCTACCTACCTACCTACCTAGTTCAACCTACTTACCTAAATTGATTTGGAGTTTTTTAATTAATATGCCATGTGGCACATTTTGATTGTGCCATGTGTCACAATCTAAAACTAACCAAACATAAAAATTGGACATCATAATTTCATAAATAAAATAAATATATTTTAAATACATTAAATTAATGGTCCACGTGGTAACATATGATAAGAACATAAGGTTGACCAAATTAGTTGCAAATTAGTTGCAAATGACAATACTTATACGATGGGTCAACAATGAACATGTATTTTGTTGAGTTTTCTCTCCATCCATGAATGGTTGTTGTTTGTGACTAATGTCATTTGCAACTTGTCCAATGCAACTTAAAGAAATATAGTCACAAACTAGACATAAAAACTTGTTGTAAAAGCCTTGATTTTTTCTAGTGTCACCACTAGTGGAGATTTATCTAAAGTCTCCATGTACCTACCACCTTGTTCCATAACAATGGTTCCATGTTAGGTCTAACAACTGATAAATTTCTCTTTTACTTCTTTCTAGTGAAGTTGAACTCACAAGCAACAAAGGTGCCCACTCCTTCACCAAGACTTACATTTGTGAATCACCAAGCAAGTTCCCTAAAAAATGAAAAAGAGTTGAAGAACATGAGAAAATCCACCTTATATGTTTCATTGCTAAAAGACACTAACTACATTGACGAGCTTAAGAAGTTGTGTACATACTTCTTATCAAGTAGATTCATTGCCCTATATATAAAGTCCATATCATAATCCATATATGTTCACCTAATCACTAATGTGTCATTTTCATACTTGCCCCTTGAGTCCAAACATGTCCCCGTGTTGAATGTTGAGTCATTTTCTAAGTCTTGTATGAGTCCATGTCTACTCAATTACTCATTATGCTTTGCATTATTGCCAAACATGTCCACTAGGCCTGTTAGATTCTTCACCCAATTTAATCTTGTCATTGTAAACAAGATTGGTTTCTTCTAATCAATCAAGCCACTATAAAAATAGAAATGTACATTGCAACTAATTAAAAGCACATTTAACAATCATGATATGGACTAAAAGAAAAACTAAACTCAACAAAACAATGCATTGACAGTTTATGCAAATCAAGTTCTGAGATCAAAATACTGTACATACATGTGCTCATTAATCTAGGCAAGGTGAAAAAAGCTCTTCAATGGATGGGTGGGGGTTGTCAACCATTGTGTTTTGTTAGTGAATGGATAATAAATACTAAGATTAGTTATAGGGGATACAATGTTCAACTTGGGGTCAAATACATCAATCCCATTCACCACCCAATAAAGTCTTGGAATTGTAAATGCCTAATAGCTCTTATACTGTCCCATTGTATATTCATTGCCATCCATAGCCCCAATTGACAACTTGTGACAAAACAAGTTCAAGTTCTGTTTTCAACTTGTGAGCTAGTTGTTAGTGTTTTTCATAAAAACCATAGAAAAAATAGGCTTTGTGGACAAGCAACAATGCTAGATTGAAAAAGTGATTAGGTTTGTGTGAGAGAGAATAGGCACATTGCAATATTCACCTACTAGCAATTTCTTGATAAGTACTTGTGATCATGAAATCAGAATGATTCATGGCAATGAGGTTTATAGTGAATTAACATGCAAAGTGATATTTCTCTTCAAAGCTTTTCTAGTAAATATCAGAGTTAGGGTACTTTGTTTTTCCAATGCATGTGCAATTGTACACCATGATAAGAACAACCCAAACTACCCAATTTAGAAACACTAAATCTTCTTAGGAATGAATCTTTTGACAAAATCAAAACTTGCACCTTAATCTTGCAAAACATGGCTTTCTCAGAAAAATAGATTAAACAAAGCATAAAGAAAGCCAAGTTTTAAAACACACTATGAATTCATGTGAATTCATGTCAATGAACCCATTCCAAGTTCACTTTCATGTGTTCGTCTACATAAACATGAAACCTATGGAGTTTTACACCTATCGGTCATCACCTTAATTAAATATTGTTGGGTCATGGTTGATTAAGAAGAAATCAGACTTGGGTGACATGAAGGTGATGAGAAATCAAAGACACCACCAAATTGCCATCGTTGTAATTCCTAATAATAAAATTAGGTGGCCCTAAAAGTTTTGCATGCACTTTAGTGACTACTTCCTACATTGTTCAACCTCAATTTAATGATATTGGAGGTTTTTGAAATTGAGAACCTCACACAATTTGAGGGAAGGAAGGAGCTAAGAGGTAGCAACTAAGATGAAGGATTTAGAATTGTTGCAAATTCAAGGGGGTTCAAACCTTTGTCCTTTATGTAAAGTTATTATTATTATTTTATTTTAATTCCTCATCTTTTCAACCTTTAATCCCCTAAAAGAAATAGTAGAAAGATAGAATCTTCTAACAACAAAGACAAAAATATCAATTATTCAAATCTCAATTTCATGACACCTATAGATGAGAGACAAAATGCACTGGGAAATTGATTCACTAGATTTATATGTTACTTGGATTGATGCCACAATGCATGACCAAAAACATATAGTTGATTGATACAAAACAAAAGCTAGTAGGTGGAAAAGAAGATGAAAAAAATTTAAATAGAACATACATACTTACCACAACAATCTAAGATTTAATGTTGGACAATCCTTGTAACTCAAGCCTTTGCATCTCATCCTCAAGAGCTCGCACCTCATCCAAGATGTAAACAATTTGTCTCATACCTTAACAAACATCAACAATCAAAGCTATCACTTTAAAATGCAATTGCAAAATAGATGAAAGGAAACATTGGTTTTTTTTAAGCTAAATATTTTAGCAGCTACCAACTAAAAGAATTGAAACATAAATAAACTACATCCATTTAGTAGCTTGTGATAGAGATGTTGTAATATCTATGAAGGAAATCATTGAAATAAAATGTTTTGCATGTGAAATTCTGCCATAACCATATTGCTTGAAAGATGAACTATCAAATTTAGGCCCATGTGCATATAAGCATCTACATTACACTTTGCTAGAATTATAATCACAAGTTGCATGATATATTATATCAAATCTAGGAATTTTCATTATAGAGACTTGATTTAAATCGGTGATGTTCAAAGGGGATTTGAACCCCAATCACCACAACCCAAATATTGCTTTGAACATGTGATTTAACATCAAATCAAGACTTTGAAACACATGAATTGATCAATAATGACAATTGTTGACCTAATGCTTACTACTACATCACTAAGTAATTCATATATTGGGTCATTACCTTGAATTTGATGGTCTTTTGGTGACATCAAAAATTTCACAACCTTTACTAAATGTGCATGCATGTAAAAAATATGGGAATCCTTAAGAAGAATATAAGATGAATTTAAATTTCCCCATGTCTAGTAGTATTTCCCAACAACAAACATCATCACCTTCTTCAAATTCTATGCCCCAAGTCAACATTTTCATCATTGCCCACCTTTTCATTCACAACAACAGTATTGTCCACATTCAATGTCATGGATAATTCATCTCCATCAACACCATACTCCCACTATTTGTACATTTTTTTTTTACAAATCAAATGTTAACTGGCTGCATAGATGTTTATAAATCTAGGGTCTTGTCCATGGCAAATTCAAGCACTGGTCCCAAAAACCATCCATAGTAAATACAAGCAAGCAAGAGATTTCACCAACAATGTGGTTAGATTGTTTTTGTTCATGGAACAAATTGAATGTAGTCTCATGATGCTTTCCACAACATCACAACCATACATTGTTGAATTGCAGTCAACATCTGTTGTTGTAACATGCCAAAAGATTTTTTGCAGGGGTCTCCTTTGTCCATTGTATGATGTTTCAGTTATGTTTGAAAGATTAACATGTAGAAACCCCATAACATCAGTTGAATTTTGCAATTTAGTGTGATGAGAATTTAATTGTTCATGTTTGACAAACCTTTTGAAGAAAACAATTTCCCTGTCAAGGGGCTCCTTACCATGACCTAATCCAAAAAAAATCCATATCATTTTACATCCATTAGTCATGTTAGGATACCGACTAACAAAATACCATGGCTTGGATGACTTAAAATGCACTGTGCAACCATCAAACTAAACAAAATGCCACTTTGGTAACAATCTTTGTCAAAGTAGATGGTCCCAATGCAACTTGAAACAATGTTGGACGAATTTGAAATCATGCTTCTTGTCATTTAAGATATAAAAGTGGTATTATGTTAGTACAAATGACTCTTCATCATATGGATCAAAATATGGATTATGCCGATAAGTTATATGAACTAATATGCTATCTGATAAGAGAATAAATGCATGCTTTGAACTTCATTATGCACTTCAAAGCTATATTTTTTTAAAAGTCAAAAATTGACACAATAGAATCCTTAGGAAAGGACTTTACACATGTTTTGAAATCGTTTATCTTCCCATCTAGCAACAAAATTATGTTTAACAAAATGTTGTAGTTTGGGTTTGAAAAATCAATAAGCTCATTTGATGTAGTTTTCTTATACACTAAAGTGAATTTCTTCATCACCTTTCCTTTTCTAAATCTTGTTTCTTCAAGAGCAAAATGTTGCCATTCAACAAGATTGTCTTATGGACTAGCCAACTCATTAGTGTAGAAAGGTAAAACATCTACACCACATTAAAAACAACTTCCATACAAACAATCCTTGTTGTGCCAATCATCAAATTCACTTTTGGGACACACAATGAACTCCCATATAGTTCTATTATACCAAGTTATAGTGTTCAAATGAAGCTTGACATTCTTCTTTAGGATGTACAGATACCTTATTGAAATTACCATTGTTGCACATATGGTTGAAGCCTATTTGCAACTCATTTAATTCAACATGGTAAATGCAATAGCAAGTATTTTGATCTTGCATTGGCTTCACATAAAATGGTTTCAATGTTTCAAATGTTCACTGCCCAATGCACATAGACTCATGGGCAACCTTGAAACGCAAATAGAATTCACTTTATCAAAGTTAATAAACAATAAATTAACTCATTTATAGGTTATTGCTTGTGTGTACAATGACAATGTATATATGTTGGGAATTTTATGACAAGGATAATGGATTAACATGAACTATCAAAGGACATCCATCACTTCAATAATATTATTAAATTTTTACATTAGTCTTGAAGTAGTTGATTATAAGTTCAAAACATTGTACAAGGATTATTGCATGTTTTGCAATACCTTGCTTACTGTTTGTATACAATAGTCCATAATCCACTATAAATCTAGATTTTTTTACTACTATCTAATCATTCTAACAAATTATTTCTACAATTGTGGACTCTATATTGACTTTTACAAGAACTTTTAGTACAATACAACTAAGTTATAACATAGTATTTCTACAAGTGTGGACTTCTAACACCATGTAATGACTTTCATAAAGACATTTAATATTTTCTAACCACTTTGACATAATTTCTTACAACTATGGATTATTAATTTTATGTAATAACTTTTGTAAAGAATTTTTATACTTAATAAGTGCTTTAACTTAAAGAAATATATAAATGTGGATTGTTAATATATTTTAAATACAAGCATATAGTCATTCCATAACTCTTTTGATGGATTACAATATACTTGAGGAAACAAAAATTGACTTAACATGCATATTCACATGTATTACATGGTCATTATTGACTCACATATACATAAGAAGAAATCTTGCCTTTTTCCACTACCCACATTCATTAGGTTTTTAGTGAAATGGGACAAAATTGCTTAATATGCAACTTGTATGGTTTTGGTAAAACATGATTAATTGATTAGAACATTTATAGTGAAATGTTTTTTAGTTGTTTTGGATAGTTGCATGTTGGCACTAGATAATTTTTACTTCAAAAATTAAAAAATGGATATATGAGGTCCCAAGTTAATATATGACATGGAATAACATGCCACATCAACATATAATTTTTTTTCGATTTTTTTTTCTTTTGGATTGTGGAGTCATGGATTACATTTTTATCACGACATGCCATGACAAATTTACATGTCATGATTTTTTTTATTTTTAAATAATTTTTTTTTTTCATTTTTGTTGAATAATATGTTTTGACACCATTCAACATGAGATATATGTTTGTATATTGCATTTGTAGGATATACATTAAGGCATGCATCCATCAAGAATTGAACCCAAGATGTCATGGAAACACACAAAGGTCTTAACCATCAAACTAGTTCAAGACTTTATTAATAAAGATGAAAAAGTTTACCTTTATTATGTTTGTTTTAAAATTGTTTAGAAAATTCAAACTTTAACATACATTTTCTTTTGCAAAATTTATTCAAATGCTATAAATGAAAAGATGATCTTGAAGTTTATTCAATAATGTATTCAAAAAAATTATTATAATATTAAAAAAACAACTTAAAATAGTATTTCATATATAAATCTACAAATGTTTTTTGTTTAAATTGACCAAAAATCTTTGTAAATTCAATGTGAATTCAAAAGTGCATTTATTAAGTTTTTTATTAAAAAAATTTCATTCCATAAAATATGTCCATTTTTAAAAATAATTTCAAGTTCTTATTTCCCCCAATATGATTAGGTATAAGTTTATTTATTTATTTTTATGATGTTGTTAAATTGATAATCATTCATAAAAAGATTGCCACATTTGGTTATAAATAAGTTATGTACTTGGAAACTTGTTTAAATCCTTCAATTTATTATGGTTATTTATTATATTTTATTGTAAAAAAATAACATTATATATTTTAAATTTGGCCAAAAAACTTGTCTTTCAAAGAAATCTTTTTTTGATGTTATTGCCCCTTTAAATTGGTTGAAATTGGTCATAAGAAGAAACATTAATTAAGTAGTCAATATAACCATTTAATTATCAAGACCATATTTGTTTAACAAGATTAATCATACACTAATACCAATGATTAACTACACAACTTTGTGAAAAAATACAACATATATATTTTTTTAATGATGTAAGAATATATTTTACATTTGGTTCCTTTGTAAAAGTAAAAACAATTTAATTTGGTGAAATTTTGGGTTTAAATAGTTGGATTAACCCCCTTCCCCCAACCAACATGTTCTTTTGGTTTCAAATTTTCTTAACTGGGCAATTTTTATTGGGAAAAGAATGAAAAAAATAATGAAAATTCAAGGAAAAATGTAAGAAAACCCTAAACCCTAAACCTTGCCAAAAATTTCAAAAGAAAAAATGTTACCCCTAATGTGTAAAAATTTAAAAGTAATTCTAATAATTCCAACCTTAAACACATAAACAATTCCAATGTCAAATTTATTTGAAAACATTTAAGTTCAATCTTTGAAATAATCATAAACCTTATCCAATTTTTTAAAAATTTAAAATAAATGTTAATGATATAACCAAGGGGTTTTTTGTGGTGACTTTCCACCATTTTTCAAACATAAAAAAGGCCATTAACATTAACAAACGATTTTTAATTAAATTTTTAAAATAAAAATATTTACTTTTTTCCTTTAAAAAAAAAATTCTACAATGGGTTCTAGGATTTGTAATCAAAATATAAAAATATTTAATCAATAATTTATTCAAGAAAATAATTATGATGTACAAAAATTAAATTTAAAACGTTAAAAAAAAAGTTGAAATTGAATATCATGAATAAATCTACAAATTTCTTTTTGTTTAAATTGACTTAATTTTTTTGTAAATTCAATGTCAATTCAAAAATGCATTCATTAAATCTTTTATAATTTTATCTTCAATACATAAAATATGTTCAATTTTTTTAGAATTGTAAGTTTTTACTTTCCCCAATATGATTAGGTATTATTTATTTATTTATTTATTTTTGCGATGTTGCTAAAATGGTAATCATCCATAAAAAAATTGCCACATTTGGTTATAAACAAGTTGTGTAGTTGGAAACTTGTTTAAATCCTTGAATATTGTGGTTACATACTAAATTTTATTGTAAAAATTGATAATATTTATTTTAAATTGTATATATATATATATATATTTATATTTTACATTTTTATTATCAAGATCATTTTTTTTAACAAGATGAATCATACACTAATACAAATGATTCATTATGAACTTTGAAAACAAATTACAATGACATATTATTATTATTATTATTTAATGATGTAAGAATATATTTTACATTGGGTTCCTTTGTAAAAGTAAAAGCAATTTAATTTGGTGAAATTTTGAGTTTAAATAGTTGGATTACCCCCCGCCCCCAAACTAACATGTTTTTTTGGTTTTGAATTTTCCTGACTTGGTAATTCTTGTTGGGAAAAAAAAAAAAAATTCAAGGAAGAATGTTAAGAAAAAAAATTGTGAAAAATTTGAAATCAAGAATTTCAAAGAAAAAAGGTTATTCTTGATGAATAAAAGTTTTAAAATAATTCTAACATTAAACACATAAATAGTTCCAACATCAAAATTATTTGAAAACTTTTAAATTCAATATATGAGATCACTATAAACCTTATCTATTTTTTTTGAAATTCTAAAATAAATATTAATGATGTAATTGAGTGTTTTTTTCATGATGAATTTCCACCATTTTGTAAACATAAGAAAAGCCATCAACATCAACAATTTTTTTTAGATTATATATATATATATATATATATATATATATATAAATTTTCAATGGGTTCTAAGACTTGTTGTCAAAATATATAAGTATTTCAACAAATTTATACCTTCATATGTGGCTTAAAGCCAAAACATGGCAAAATTTTCTTATGGATGATCTTGAAGAAAATTGCAAAATTGAAAAAAAAAAAAGATTAAAAAAATCATTGATGCCATTATTATTATCACGATTTATAATGTATTCATTTATTTTATTTTTAAAAATAAAAATCTAAAATTGATCTCTAAATATTCAAACATAAACCTATAATTAAACAAGTTTTAATAAATTAATAAATCATGTTTAAAATGTTAAATATATATATAAATTGATAATTTTTCATAATAATAATTTTTAAAATTAAAAATTATAATCATTGTGTTTAACATGGATTTTTTTCATACACCAAAAACAAAATGAAGAAAAAATTAAGGATTATTTTTGGGGTTTTTTTGGTTGGCATCATGAACATTTGTAATAATAAACTTGTCCATGATGCCTAAAACAAATTAGGGGAAAAACATACATTCTAATTTACATAAATGTACAAGAACTGAATATATGGAAAAAATTGTAATTTAGAGGTTTACATGCATGATAGACTTTGCATGCATGAACATTTTGAGCTAATTACTAACCCATTCAAATATAAATGTGAATTATGCTAAGTTTTTATACATCCAACTAAAAAAATTGGTAATTTGCCTCCCCACACAAAGTGCCATTTGCATTCTAACATCCTTTATCAACATTGTTTGTTCAAATATAATATGAACAAAACTTTTGCACTTTCAACCACAACAACAGAAGTTACTGCAAGCCAAGAAAATGAATTATGCAGTTCAATAATATATTGGTAAATAACATTCATGCACAACAACCTAGACATGTGAAAATTAGGTTGAACTACATTTATTCAATGCATACAAAAAACAAACATTAAACATAAATTCAACCCAAGTCTTGAACCTAAGAACACCATATAATATAATATCCAATTTAGTCTTCTCAATTCCAAAGTTGTTATCAATGAAAACATGCATGATTTATTTGAAAATGAATTACTAAATAATGTTCACCTAAAAGATCATGGAAAATACATACAGTAACGATGTTTGCAATGTCACCATCTTATCCATACTTGCTTGTTTGATACCTACATTACACCACATGTATCAAATCTACACCCATTTAATCATCCCCCAACACAAAACATGTTATTTTAAATGTGCAATCAAAAGGCACAATTGCTTTTCCAAGAAATGTTAATCATGAAACCAAGAAACAATATTTATAATAATATACAAAGACTTGGTCTTAGGAAGGCCACATGAAACCTGATTTTTTGGACAATACCTCATGACTAGTAACTTTCTCCTTAACAACTCCACACAAATCATTGTTCTATTGCAAAGCCCATGAAATCTTTGCCAACATTGGGTTAAACCACTTTTGACTCTCATGTTACTACCCAACATGGCTAATTTAGGCCTTGCTAAGTAAAGTATGTTGTGTAATCATGTAAGGTTTTAAACATTCAGAAACATTGAATTCCTTTACCTGGGGTGGCTTGCAAGAGTGCAATTCTCTCAAAGGAAATGTTTGTAATACCCATTATCTCCATGTCTATATAACTTTCATGAATCACCCATTGCATTGCATAGGTTATGTCATTCTATAACCAATCACCCACACAACAATTGGAGTAAAAGACTTTAACATCCATTGTGGGTCTAAAGGAGATTGAAATTAGGAGTTGGAAGATTTTTTTAAAAAAATCTAATTGTAAAGTTATAATCCTAACATGCCATTATGTACATGATTTGTATTTTAGTAAATTGGATAACATGTAATGTTTTTTCAAACAACAAATTTGAAAGTTTGGAATGGGCAACCAAAAATGATGTGTTTGATTTCTAACCAATAAAAGACCAAAACCAACCATCAGACGTGGCTAAAAATTCAATAATCATAAAATTAGGTTTAAAGTAGGAGGATGCCTAGAATAAACAAAAGGTCAATGGAGGACACATACACATAGTTTCTCTAGAAAATCAAGTAATGGTCCAATGTCTTTGGGGTGCTAAAACAATAAATCTCACAAATTGCTCAACAATATCTGGGACCATTACTCAAACTCTTGATAGATGACACCCTATACATCCAAAAACACATGAATATTTGAAGTTGAAGTTGAAAAAAAGCTTGGAATGGGGACTCAAAAGTTCATATGAAACCAAAAACCTATTTATGGTACTTATAGTATAATATAAATGTCAAGTAAAAAAAGATTCACAAGTGCAAAAATGTGATTACAAAATTGAACATGACATTTGACAAACTTGACCCTTGTTAAGATTTAGGTGTGTGGATTCAAAAACATCAACAATGACTACAAGTGCACAATCCCAAAACAAGTGTGATTTAGAAACATTACGATTCAAAATGGGGTTTAGCAACCACCCCTACTCATTGCATGATTTGAACTTCCGTATTTCATGGATGGATTTGTTTTGCTTTTGAATGCTTGCACTTAAGTCTAAGTAGGGGTCAAGTTTGTCCAATAGATCTTGACTCTTGATCACTTTGGGTCACTAACAATAAATTTGAAAAGACATAAAGCACAAAATTAGTTATGCAACTAAAGTTGTGTTATGAAATGCATATAAATTTGTTGAACTTTACACTATTCAAACTAATTATAGGATCTATTTGATGTTGGACGTACTTGCACATAGTTATAACTTGTCTAAATCAAACATGTGTAAGAACTTAAAACATGTAGCATATAGTAATTGAGTTCAATAGAAAAAGAAACCTCATCCTTTCAAGATATGCATACAAGTTTTGAGCTTTTGAAACATCAAAACTTCCACCTACCCTTCTCTTAATAGTAATAACTCAAGAGGAGGATGGATCGCAACTGACCGAATACCAAGAGACTTGCAAAGGAGTCAAGAACTCATCATTCCTCTCATTTGTAAGTTGAACTTATGATTAGTGCACCAAGTTCTATCTTGGGAAGTGACTAATGGATTCATCTCAACTATTTAACATGAATCCTAAGGCTAGTAAATACAAATTGACTTTTCTATCAATGTCACAAATGTTGTGTCTATAGACCAAGGTTGAGATGTAGCAAGCTCACATTGTTGCAAAGAAAGAATTAGATGTAGTGTGCACAACCTAATGGCGTTGCACAAAATGTTAATGCCAAGTTTGTTTTAGTGGAAGGAACTTGACAAAGGCGGGTGATTGTGATGTTTAGCGGCTGAAAATAATAGTGATGCAATTAATTTCAAACTGACCAATTTTGATTATGAATGGAACATTTTCAATCCAATAGCCCATATTAAAGAAATATGAATATATAATGTATATTTTGGATCCTTTTTGTTCCAAAATAGGGTCTTCAATTTTTTTGTCTTCAAGACATAATCAAATGGAAATGAAATGAAAAAAAAAATTAAATGCCCACTTGTAAATTTTCTTTCTTTTTCATATGGTAGTGGTTTTTTCTTAAAACGCATGAATTATAATGCCATTATAATTCAACAATTGCAAAAAAAGACATATTTTCAATAAATTTTCAATAAATAAATTTAAATTTTTAAATAACCTTATATTTGTTTCACATACATAATTTTGTTAATGGGACTAACAAACAAACTTTGTGACACAATGGGTTTTGTGGAACCTCAAATTCTAACAATCATGCCCAACTTGTACTCATTATGTTTTCTCCTTTGGAATCAAATCTTGTAGTGGGTCCTCTGCTTGCATTTCTTGAATAGTTTTGACAAAAGATTAGTAGAGTCTTTGTTCATCTTCCTAGTCAACAAATGACTCTTCTTGATTGGTTCTTTGCCCTTAAACACATGTTCTTTAGTAACCTTGCTCCTGGTGATGGCCATATTCACATCCACCATATGGACTAACGGATTTGAAACCTTGGGTTCTACCACAACTTGTTTCTCTATAGGCTTCGTTTTTTTATTCTTAAACATATTTTGCATATCATTATACTTTAAAAAATCTATGATCTTATGTCCAGTATCACCACAAATATGACAGGAATATTTCACAGGCCTTTATACTTGAATCTATTGAATTGTAACCTCAGAAACTATAGGGATAGGGTCTTCCTTCCTTTTAACTCTACATGTTTCAACATTATGATTTGTTTTATGACAATTTGTACAGTACATTCCTATTTCTTTAGAACCGTCTAAGGTTTCTGAGTTGATATTGTCTTACTACTTTGTGGTATTCACAAACTACTATGGCCTCTACTTTAGAAATTCTTTCTTCACAAACCAAAGTTGTTTCCTTATGCTGTTGAAAAGTTTCTCTCTTCATACCTATTGTTGTTATAGAAAAATATGTTTGTAATCCAGATCTAAAAATAATAGTTAATAAACTATATGTTATCTTGTGTTGAAGACTATTGACCAACTTTAATAATCTCTCATAATAGAATTCCACTTTTTCATTTTTCTCCTACTTCATGTTTTTCAACTGCAATTAAACTTGTTCATCATTTTGAACTTTTCTATACCTTCTACAAAAAGTTAGTTACAATTTTGTAAAAGTAAAATCTAGATAATCTCCCAAATAATTATTACACCAGTTAGTCACAATATTTTTAAAGGTAAAATTGAACATATTAACAATTTTTGCATCATTTGTTTCACTATTTGCTTTAATGGTAACTTTAAATACTCTAACATGAGCATCTAGGTCGAAATCCTTTGACATACTTAGGATAATTAAGTGGCAAACAATAAGGTTTACTTGGTGGTAATGGTGGCCTGCTTGGATGCACCATTGGTAATCCAAAATATCCTTGAGGTCTTGGTGGATTTAAGTCGCCTCCTCCTTGATCTGATGGCTAACTAACCAAAACTCTATTCACCTTTCTAAGAAAATTTTCATGCAAATTCAAAATTTTTGTTCCCCTTGGAGTGTGTGGTTTGGATCTAATACTGCCAACAATAGTAATTAGTGTTGACACAAATGGAGATTCAGTAACTATAATTATAGACTAGGGCATCGCCATAGAATACAATGGCACATATGTTATTGGCTCCATTCTGAAATTTGAAGTTCCTACATAGGTAACTCCAATATTGCTTTGTTGTAACAAACTTTGTATAGGAGCTACAAAGATAGGTACTACATCTACCCTAGTCTGAGTTCTCATTTTTAGTATGTTATTTTTAAAAATTTGTCTTCTAAATCTATCTAGAATTTTGACCCTCTCATGGTATAGATCCTCTAGCTCAATAAGTCCATGATTTCCTACTCTTGTAGGTTCCGAATTTAAATTCTAGAAATGTTCAACAAATCCTTGCCTCACATTATTTCCAATAAATGGACATTCATTGATTTGATGTCCAATTTGATGGCAGTATGTGCAACGTGGAGAATTTGGTGTTGGAACTCTATTGACACTATGAATTCCTCTACTCCAATCCCTTGGAACTCCACTATTAATGCTACCATTTTACTGATTAACTTTGGGTTCATTGTATTTCACTCTTACAGCCATAGGAACACCTTTTGCTACTATTCATTATGCTTTTGGTAAGACTATAGTTTTTTCTTTAGTTACAAGTACCGGCTCAACTTTTCTAGAGATTCAGATACCTTGAGTTGCGACTTCTTACTCAACAACATAATGAATTGAAGGTTCAAAATTTTGAACTCTTTGTTAAACTTTTCATTCTCCTTGCCTTCTTGATAATAAGGAGGTGAAGCAGATTTGTACCTTAGTACCATTTCCTCCCTTTTTAACTTATTGAGTCTTTGTTGTTCTTGAATCAGAGCATCAGAGTCATGTTGCTGCATCAGATCTACTAATTTTAGCATAGTTCTTTGTTAAGGTTTAGATTTTTGACTCCTTTGTATAAACTCAACTTGTGAGTTTTGCATTTTCAATTTGACATTATTTTCTCCTGGAGTTTTGTTGCAAATTGTTAGTGCACCTCTATGCTTCACCAGTTTGCACTTCATGAGGAATAATCGGTGTTGCATGAAGTGTTCTATGGCCTACATGTCTTTATTTTATCCATGAATATTTCTATTATATTTTTTAAATTCTTCTAGGTATTTCAAACTGATGATCTATTTGATCTACACTCAAATTGTTATTAATGGTAGCGCCATTTTCCATTTATTCTTGTAATATAACCTGATCTAATTGTCTTTTCATACTTTTAGTTATAATTCTATTTTCCATCTCTCCACATCGTAATTCAAATCTGAACAAACTTTTACATTAAAACACAATCTTCACAATTAGTTGCTTTGTTTAAATTTGCTTCCTGAACAAAACATTATGATCAAGATTTGAAAAAAATGCAAAAAATGAACTAAAGTTCATTATCTATCTATAGAAAAAAAATATTTAGTAACAAGACATAAACAACATTATGAAATTCACTATGAATTCAAACCATGGGATGGTCACCAAATGGTAAATACAAAATCTTTAATCCTATATTCTACTCTAAAATTTGGATTGAAATATAATAAAACTAGAAGTAACATAATTTTCTCATTCAAATATACTTAAAACTAGTTTTAGAATGAAAATCCAATAATGAAAGTACGATTAAAAAATTCAAAATAACAACTCTAACTAAGAAACAAAGCTTTTCCAGATATCAAAACATATTTCTCTCATACTCCATTAAAGCTCCATGTTCTAGAATGATACAATGGTCTTTCATCTCTTTCTCTTCTCCAAAAGATATACTTTAAATAAAACAGTCCTATGTTCTATTCAAATTCAAATGGTGATAAATACTATGTAATCTAGCTGGTAATTCCTAAAACAGTAACTAAGTAAATAAAAATATACTAATTAATAATTATCGCAAGTAATTACTCCCTTAACAGGTGCATCAAAGGTTGGATTAAAAAATTGACAAAGATTGGGTACTTTTGGCATTGAATGTATTCAACATTGAATTAGAAAGAGGACCTAAATCCTAACGCACTCTAATAATTAGTAACATTCCCTTACCTCATGCTTGCACATGCATGTTGTTAAGGGATGCTTGATTTGAGCGACCTGGGATCCATTGACCCAGGGATCAAGAAAACGTGTTCTTTTCTTGGACTTTGTGCATTTAATCTGAGCTCATTGGATTTGTGACCCTAAATAAAAAAATCAATAGCTCCTGTTGAGCTACCTAAATCTGTGAACCTAATAAAATAATATATCTAAAGCTCCTCAAAATTCAAAGAATCTCCTAGAAATGAACAAAAGCCTTGAGACTGGGAGGGAGAAGAAGAAAATTTGTCTCTCCCCATGGATGCATTCAAGAAAAACTTTTTAAAAAGAAGAAGGAAATATAAGACAGAAACAAGCCTTTGCCCACATCTTTCATCTATTACAACCAAGGGGCACTTCAAGGTCTTGCCATGATGTCAAAAACTATCGCAAAGATCACCCCCTGCAAGATAAAACCTTGAAAAAAAACAAGCCTGAGATTTTCACCAAGAGGTCACGAGGATGAAACCTTGGATCTTCCATCATTGAATCTTAGAAGAAATTCACATTGACCGCCCATGGATCGACGAATGGACACAAAAAAAATATGAAAAAGAAATTGGAGTTCAGATGAGCTCCTAGAAGCTTTGAGATACAAAACCGAGCTTGGAGGTTTTGATTTAGAGGATTGGAGCCTTCTCTTCCTATTGATGCATCCACAAGAACTAGGCTTTAAAACATTGAAACAACCTTGTGCTCCTGTCCTTCATCTATTATAAGCGATCCCAATTTGCACGTTGCAGTCCTACCTTGGATGAAGAACAAAAGTGTAAGCTCGTTTCCAAATTACCACCCTACAATAAAAACCTTTTCATAAGAACTTGAAACTTGGAGTAGAAAAAAAAATGCACAAAGAGTTCCACATTTCCCGTGCATGGATCAATAAGCTTACCTCCAAGGTGTAGCTTACTTGCAATGGGCCGCTTATAAGCACACAAAAGTTGCAGGTGCCAAGTTCGGACTACAAATCGAACGTGAAGCTTAAAGCTCACTGCTTGTGGAGGGCTCCAAGTTGCACTTAGTAAGAAAAAACATAGTCTTATCAAAACTCCTATCGTTAACTTCTTGCAAACACTTGCAAATAGCAACAAGGGAGGGGGCTCTTCCTTGTGACCTCCTTCAAGTGCCTAAAGAGAGGGTACTTTCATTGTCGAAAGTACCCCGGGAAGTATTTCGATCCAAGATCAAGAGCATTTAGGAGTGAGAGAGCTCCTCCAAAAAAACCCCAAGGATTTTCAATTAAGCTCCCTCCTTACTACCAAACCCCTATAACTCTAACCTAGTCTTTCTTGTAGTAGATGCTCGATATGGAGGAACCTAGGGTGGTTGATAGAATACAGAGAAAGAAGAAAAAAAACCTAGACACATCAAGTCCAAAAGGTGTAGAAATATAAAGAAAAAATGAGAACATATTGTGAAATATTCTAATGTTGGAGATGGTTTGTGTCACTGCCTTTGGCAATAAGGATGTTTGAATGGATAAAAAGAATCGCATTTAAAAATTCAATAAAAAAACCAAAGAAATTTTTACCCCCTAATGACATTTGGTTGCAACTTGCAAATCAAAAGAGCAACATTTCAAACTCATTGAATCCCTAGAAAACACATTGATAAAAAACTCAAATCCATTTGACTTACTTGAGATGCCAACTTCAAGAAGGTGAAATTGCGAAATAAAATCCAGTAGAAAGTTACATTTACTTTTTCATCAAATTCTTCATTGTGTTGCAATTGTAAAGATCTCTTATGAGCATGCGCCATTGAATTTGTTTTGAACTTGTCCACATATGAGACTAACTTTTCCTTCCTGGAGCACTAGGTCTGACCTCTTTCACTTCTTTTCCTTGCATTTCAAATATGATTACTATTGACATGAACCTTAATATTATTATTTATATTATCCAATGTTCACCTTCCAAGATACCGCTCTATCATTCCACCTTACTGAAAGCTTTCTTGTTTTTACCCATTAACCATGGTAAAAATTTCATATCCTATAGTGATCCGTGGATGGACATGATTTCTAGTTTTTTCTAACGAATTTTATGTACAATAAATATCAATGTGTTCTCCTCCTAAACCCTAATCCTTAAACTATTTAATTCTTCTACCCTCATCGATATACATTGGCTCATTTTCTTTATATGATATCTCTGGTATTGAAGCAACAATCATTTAAATTATTTTTCATAGAATTTAATTCACTAAAGCCATCTTTTTTCAAGATATAAATCAATTAATATTAGTGGAAGATGAAAATTCAACTCAATTTTGTTTTGGAATATTACTTTGATTAATTGCAACAATGATAATGTGTAATATATTCAACACATGTGGTAGAAGTGAAATTTAATTCCTACAAAATTATTCCACTCCACTATAACAATAAATTTGCACTTCACATGCATACATCCACTATTTTTGCTTTAATTCTCAACACATTTAACACTGCCATTCATTAAAACACCAAATTCATGGTTATTTCATATAACCAAAATCTACATTTTAGAATACATTGTAGAATACTCTAGAAAAAAATTTACAATTCATTTCATCATATCATGATATTATAGAAAATTCACACAATGATATAAACATAGAATTCATTACAAAAGTCTGTGCATCTTTATATTACTGAAAACATGAATCAAATCTATAGTAGAATCCCATGTTTTGTTGAAAATTTATATATATATATATATATATGGTATATCAAAACAAAATTTATGGTTTTCTACTAGAAGTACATACAACTCCTACTCTTCCCAAAACTATGTGTTTAGGAATCCTCTCCTCTTCCCTAGATCTTCCTTCTTTGGGTAGTCCCAAGTCACATCATCATGATTCAAAACCAACAAGAATTCAAAATTCAAAACTAACCAAGTTCCTTAATCAATCCCTATCTTAAATGCTTGTTCATCCAAAATCATGTAATCATCTAACCCCCTTAACATTACCCCCACCATACTTTTGATTCTATCCCCAAAATCTTTGGAAAATGACAAAAAATGAAATGAATGTATTCGGCAACGTTTTAAACATATGTCTCCTCTATGATCGTCTTTGTAATCTCAACCTATATAGCAACCAATGGTTCTATACCCACTTTTGGCTCTGCAATTCTGACATGTATCTCCATCTTTGCAGTTTGACCTCCTCCTCCACTAACTCAATTTATGGTTCTATTTTTAGGGGTTGTATATTAGATACCTTTTCTTTTATTGCTAAAATAATCTCCACCTATCCTTGTTCTTGATTTTTTTGTGATTTTTTCTCTTATCAACTCCCTCCTTTGAGGTCCTATGGTTTCTCTGTCTATATCTTCGTCTCCTGAATTGCTCCACTTCTCAAGTCCTATGGTTGCTTAGTTTGCACTTCCTCCTCTTAAGTTGTTCCATTAGGCCCTATTCAAGTTTCCTCATCCTGGCCCAAAACTTTTATACTTGTTGGAGTACCACAAATAAAATTTAGAAAATTATTTGATAAGCTTCCAACATGTATTTCAGAATTCTTTCATTAGCTTTATGTTGAGCTAGATTATTCTCCGATTCCTTTGTAAAATGTTCCTTTGCGACCTCCCACCATTCCTCAAATTCTACCTCAAAATCCTTCATCTTGTTATTTGTCCTCATTAGGGTATAGTACTGCAACATTTATTCATAATCCTCTAGTCTTTTCTTGACACCAGCTGGGTTCAGACTCTTTTTTTATTCCTATGCCATTTCCAACTATGCTTGTAAGTGCTTCAGATTCATTTGATACTCCTTTTTTTCCTCTAGTAACTTCTCTTTCTCTGCCTTTTTTACCTTTCTTCTAAGCTTTTCAGATTACAATAGAGATATATTCTTCAAATTCACCAATTCCAAATTTGTTAGAACATTATCCTTCTCCTTCTTTTCCTTAGTCAATGCTTTCACTTGACTACCCAAAACCTCTTATTGTTGTTTATGAAGAAACAATGCTTTTGTCCACTTCCTTTCTGTGGTTTTTCACATTTTTTACTTTTGCTTTAAATCATGTAGTTCTTCATCCTGTGACTTCAGCCATATTGTGCTACCCTTAAACTTCTCATTTTTATCCTATAATTTTTTAACGAGCATTTTAATCTTCTGCTCAATCTTTGCCCTGTTCTTCCTCCATATTTCCACATTATGTTTATACACTTTTTGGAAATCTCTTTCCTTATTTAATTCCTCCTATAATATTGCCTTCTCCTTTTCCTTTAGAACCAATCCATTTTTTATATTGTTCACCTCCAAAATCAAATTCCCCGTACTCAAACTAACAATTGCCATGGTTTAAAATAATTCAGCTGCCTTATCTATTTACATTACTTTTGCAGCTACCTCCTCCACAAACTTTGGTATACTTGTCTGTGTCGTAGGATCTTTGGATCCTTCTATAGATGATCCCGTCCTGCACTAATATGTTTGCCATTTCAAATTCAAATGGAAAGTCCTTTTTAAATTCTAGTTCTAATGGTCTGGACACTTAAAAAAAAAAGATTGTGGTTCCACTCCTTCCATTTATAGTTTAGTAGCCTATAGACCTTCTTGTGTCTGTTGTTATTGTTGTTGCAAATGTTATTGTAAATGTTGAAAATGTTGTGGACTTGCAATGGTTTCCATCCAATCTTCATATACATCCCCACCAAAGTGCAAATCTTCCTCACCCTCTAGAACCCTTATGTCATGTTCCCAATGAACTTCCTGGCTCTGCTCCCTTGACTATTTCTCCTATGAAATGTCATCTATGGTACCTTTTGCTTCCATTCCCTCAGCTATCTATCTTGTGGACATGTCATATGTGGTACTTTTGTAGTCTGTCTAGCTACCTATACAATTTTTAGCACTACTCGTACCATTGTTGGCACTACATATGGTTCCATTTTGCCCTTCATCATTTTCTGTGCCATTACATCTATGCTCTCTTGTTCCCTCTTCACTTTTGAACTTGAGGCTCCTCTTTCAATTTTGTTTTTCTTCTTAAGAACACTTCTTGGAGAGTCTGTTGCAACTTTCTTTATGTTTTCTAGTGTTGTCTACATTTCTTCCCTAGTTCTTTTAACCTTGGCTAATAGTTTATGTGGATCCTCCTTTTGATGCACAAACAAATACTAAAATATTTTTGCCAATACCAAGGCAGATTAACAAATATTTTTCTTATCCCCCTTATTTTCATTGCACTACACCAAAATGCATCGTAGTTCATTCTGGGTTTCACTAGATTTTGAGTGAATTTGGACATTTTTACATGGTGAAAATTGGTTAACCCCCTAATGAACGGGGACCAGTTGCTATGGACAATGAATTGTTTCACTAGTACCTAGTGAAACAAGGTTATTTTCAAGTGAAATACGAATTTAACAAGCCATTCACTTGCTAATTAATTAACTAACCAGCATGGAAATCAATTAAAATTAAATTATTTAATATATAATATTATTGATAATTTCATGATTTTCAGCCTATGATTTATTGACATGTGTCACTACCTAGGCTAGGCTAAAAACCTAACCTATGTAAGTAGGCCATGTAATCAACCTAAACACTTATTCTAGATACAAATATATTCGGTCAACTTACCATTATCGACCACACGTAACACCATTCATGAGGTTTGATCCTTTGAACTTTAAAATGAAAACACCCTTACCATCAAGCCACTCCACTTGTTGTAATAATATGTTATATTACATTCTATTTATCAAATACTTCATTTTAAAGATTACAAAAACATAAACTTTGAAAATTCATATCTTATTGAGATTTTGTTCAAATGAAATGATTCGAGTTTTTTTTTTCTTAAATTCAATAATGTACATAATTACATTTATTTCCTTTTGAAAGTGTAAAATCATTTGAATAAAAGAAAAGTTGAATATCATTATTTAATAACATTTCAATGACCATTTTTTTGAAAAAAAAAAAGTTTAATAAATGGATAATTTTTTTGCTAATATAATAATACTACCTTTGCTAAGCTACTTTCAATTATTATACGGTCATTTTTCATTAATTTAAATTATTTCACCCTACATTATTTACGGCTATTTATGGCTATTTTCAATTACTTTTGGATATTTTTGGCTATTTCACCTTATGCTACTTTTGGTTATTCTAAGTTACTTTTGGCTATTTTAGCTTATTTCACCTTAAGTTATTTTCAGTTATTGTAAGTTTTTTTTGTTATTCTATGTTTTTTTTGTTATTATAAATTATTTCAGGCTACTTGCAATTATTATAAATTATTTCATCTTAGGCTATTTTCGATTATGTAAGGCTATTATTGGTTATTTTTTGTTATTGAAAATTATTTCACCTTATGTTATTATTGGCAATTTTAGGTTATTATAGGCTATTTCACCTTAAGTTACGTTTGTCTATTATAGATTATTTCACCCTAAATTATTTGTGGCAATCCTAAGCAATTATCATATATAGTTATTAGTTATTTTTTTATTGGGGCTATTAGTACCTATTTTATTGGTGGCTATTAATGGTTATTTTATTGTTGGCTATTAGTCGTTATTAATGGTTATTAGTGGTTATTCTATTAATGGTTATTAGTAGTTATTCTATTGATGGCTATTAATAATTATTCTATTAGTGACTATTGATGGTTATTCTATTAATGGTTTTTGGTGGCTATTCTATTAATGGCTATTAGTGGTTATTCTATTAATGGCTTTTATTGGTTATTCTATTAATGACTTTTGGTGGCTATTTTATTAATGGCTATTGGTGGTTATTCTATTAATGGCTTTTGGTGGTTATTCTATTAATGGTTTTTTATGGTTATTCTATTAATGGCTATTAGTGGTTACTTTATTAATGGCTTTTGGTGGTTATTTTATTAATGGCTATTGGTTGTTATTCTATTAAAGGCTATTAATTGTTATTCTATTAATGACTATGAGTTGTTATTCTATTAATGACTATTGGTTGTTATTCTATTAATGACTATTGGTTGTTATTCTATTAATGGTTATTGGTGGTTAGTCTATTAATGGCTATTAGTGCTTATTTTATTAATGGTTTTTGGTGGTTATTTTATTAATGGCTTTTGGTGGTTATTTTATTAATGGCTTTTGGCGGTTATTCTATCAATGGCTTTTGGTGGCTATTTTATTAATGGCTATTGTGGCTATTCTATTAGTGGCTATTGGTTGTTATTTTATTAATGGCTATTGGTTGCTATTATATTAATAGTTATTAGTGGCTATTCTATTAATGATTATTGGTGGTTATTCTATTAATGACTATTGGTGGCTATTCTATTAATGGTTATTTTATTAATAATTATTGATGGATATTTTATTGGTGGATATTGATGCTTATTAATGGCTATTACATTAGTGGCTATTGGTGGCTATTCTATTGGTGGATAGTTTGTTAATGGATATTAATGGTTACTAATGGTTATCGTATTAATGGTTATTGGTGGCTATTTTATTAATGGCTATTGGTGGATATTAGTGGTTATTAATGTTATTTATTAGTGACCTATTCTATTAGTGGCTGTTGGTGGTTATTCCATTATAAGCCATTGTGGTTATTTTATTAATGACTATTCTATTAGTGGCTATTAGTGGCTATTTTATTAATGGTTATTGTATTATAAATTATTGTTGGTTATTATATGTTCTATTACAACCATTGGTGATTATTTTTTAATTAATTTTTGTTGGATATTTTATGTTATAATATCATAAGCTATAGGTAGTTATTATATTATAATGTATTTTAAATTATTGTACTTAAGATAAAATAATTTATAATAACATAAAATAGAATGACCTTGAATAACTTAAAGTATAACTTGAAATAACATATATTAATTTAAAATAAAATAACCTAAGGTTAGTTGAATAATTTAATTTAGAATAACTTAAAAGTTTATAATAAGCTAGTTAAGATACCTTAAGGTAAAATAATGTATAATAATTTAGGGTACAATAATTTATATTAACCTATAATAACTTATAATAACATAAGGTATAAGTTAGAATAACTAAAATAGCTTAAAATAATATAAGGTATATCATAAAGTAATATTTTTAAAATATTTTTAAAAACAATAAATTGTTGTACCCTAAACTTGTTAACAAATAACAAAATTGTTGTTTTGTCTTTGTTTTTTTCAAGCATTTTAACCTAGTTATAACTGCTATAACCATCCATAAAGAGTACATCTCATGTCCAACTACAAATCTAGGACATAATCCAAAAAAGGTAAAGGAAATGGATCCTTGTTGGTTTGGGCATTTAATTTGTGATAATCCACACATATTTGTAACTTCCCATTTTTCTTAGGTATAACCCAAGGAGATAACCACTATGTAGTTTCAATGGGATAGATAAATCTAGCATCAAGTAGTTTATCTAGGTCTTTTTTCACTTTTAATGCATAATTTGTGTTCATTCTATATTTTCTTTGTTTAATTGGTTGGGCATTAGCCACTAACTTAATTTTGTGTTCACAAATTTCCCTAGGTATTCCCTTCAAATTTTTGTACTTCCAAGCAAAGACATCATGGTAATTAACCAATAATTCTTTAATTTATGCTTGAAAAGATGTTGGTAAAATTGCATTAATAAATATTTCCTTGGGATTTCCTTCACTTCCCAAGTTTAATTTCTTCAGATGCCTCTTCAAATGTGACCATCTATCTTAGAATCTTTTTATCTTTAACTGCCACATCGACAAATTCATCCAATATCAAAACTTCTCCAAGATGACTTTGATAAAAATAAACTGGATATTCTAGGTTTTTTTTTTGTTGAAACATGCCATAATCAATCTTTTTCAAAAAATATAACTCCTTTAGTGCCACTTCTCGTACATGCCACAACACATGCACAACATTATAAAATTGTTTTTCCTTTTCATTTGACAATCCTTCTTCCCAATCATCATCAATGTTTTTTTTGTTTTTCTGATGATTTTAAAGGAATTTTCTTAATTGTACTCATAGTCATTGTCCTTTTTCCCATAGTGATGGTAAGGGGACTATCACCCCAATTATGATTTGCCTTTACTTGTTTCAACCAAGGCCTTCCCAAAAGCATTGAATAAGTTTTTGTTCCATTCTCCATATTCAACATTGTTACATCAATTTTGTACTTACATCCAATCAAACCAATTTTCAAGTTCTTTATTAATCCAACATGCTGCACCTTTCTTTAATAAGCCATCCTTACTATAAAAGGAGCTAGCTTGGGTTTTCTCAATCCAAGCTTCTTCCTCAAACTCTCAAAATAATATTCACACTTGATCCATCATCTAGTAATACATCTCTAACTCCAAATTTCCCAACACGAACTTGAACAAAGAATATGGCTTCATCAAAATCCTCTATTTTAGTTGTTGTGATTTTACAAACATCAACAATTTGAGCTTCTTCCATTTTCAACAATGACTTTGTCATCATTTCTCTTAACTGAAGACAAATCTTCAATAATTGTCCTAATTTCACTTCTATCTTTGAATTCATCATGAATTTGGTAATTCACCACTTCCTTTTTCCATATGTTCAATAGTGATTTTTTGTGGCAACACATTTCGCTTTGCCACTGGACCTCTTCTCAAACAAGTCAATTTTTCCTTGTTTGGGGTCAAACCCATCTCATCCTCTTCACTAGTAATTGGTTTATCAATACTCAATGTCGACTTGCCACTGGCACTCATCAATGCACTCTTCCTTTTCAATAAATTCAATTCCTTTAATGACACATCTCTTTGCGTCAACATGTCAACTCTTGTTGGTTTGACATGTACATCACCTTCCTTGGCCACTTCAGTTAATCTCTTATCATCTTTCATCAAGTCGGTTTGACGCATCGATTGTAATAGTTTCTTTCTATTCAACCTTTTCAATTAAATAATTGACTTGGCCGATTCCAAACCAAATGGAACATCCATACACATTCCCAGTGGTTTGTTTTCCACTACTTGTATTCTCCATAGTTCATTAACTACATCCTTATGAATCAATTTATCTTTCTCCCATTTGATTCAATGTCCTTTAGTGAGGTTAATTTCTATTTCTAGAAGTTCTTCAACAAGCATATTAGCCTTTGGCGTCCTCGCTTTTTGTCCTTTTGTGGTCATACAAACATCCACTACTGGTTGGTCCCATTTGACCATGGCCACATTCACTCCCAACTTTTAGTTTGGAATTCTTCTCTTCCTCCTCAATAACTTTCTTCTAGACATGACAATCATTCTTGACATGACCTTCCTTTCGACAACAAAAACATTTCATAACATTTTTTTGGAATCTATTGTTCTAATTATAAGCTTGCTAAGTATATTGGTTATTTCGATTTGACTAGTTATTACTTTGCCAATTATGACCATTTGGTCTTATGTTGTATTGTTGATCATTGTATTGATTTTGATTGTTTAGTGCATTATAAATTAGTAATTTTTTTTGTTTTGTGCCCTTGACATTTCTATTTATACTACACATACTGGTATAATCTCTCTTGAGGGACAACTTCCACTCACAACCTTACTAGGACGTTGATCTATATTATGGTCACTTACCTTGCAAATCCTACAAAATTTCATTAACAATTTGCATTATTTTGTGAAATGACCTTTGTCAAAACAATTTTGACAATACACTCCTTTTTTTACTATGTCAAAATCTACTTTCTTAGATTTCTTTTTAGTCTTCTTTTCATGATGTTCATCTTCATTATTAGAGTCATCAAATTCATCACTATTAGAGTCATTTTGATGATATTTTGCCATATTTTTCCGTTTCATGGGTAGTTTTTCTTCTATTATAATTGCAAATTCAGCTATTTTTGCTAATGTTCTTTTAGGCATATTGATAATAACCATTTTTACTTTAGTCTATAGGCATTCTCGAAAAGCATTTCTCAAATAAATATAATCTGATCATTGAAGGATTATTGCACATAGTTAGAGGAATCTATCATAATAGTCTTCCATTGGCTCATACCTCTTTTGTTTTGCATATCATAAAGTGGTAGTTGTTTGCCCTTTAGTTTTGATCTCATTCAACCAAGTTATAAAAACATGTTACACTTTCACCCATGTTGATATTGGACGAGTTGTTTCATACCTTCCAAACTAGTTGGTAGCTTTTCCCCCTCAAAGTTTTTGGAAAATATTGTAATTTGTGGTCGTCAATATTTTATCCATTAATCACACACACTTTAGTCAATTGTCAAATGTGTAAAATTGGATTTTTATTATTGTGATATTTAAGTAGTTATATGTGCAAAACATTGGTAAGAGGTACTACCATAATGGGCAAAAGATTCATTATTGGTGCGATAGTAGTTGGTGGTGGATTTAGAAGAATTTTGGTCTTGATGTATTTGGGGCTATGAAGGAATAGTTTGAATAATTTTCTTCCAAAAGCCTCATTAGCTATGTTGCTATTGCTAGCTTTTTTTGTTACATCTTCTTCCGACCATTTTATTGGTATTTGCGGCCATCCTTCTTCCATGACCCAATCGAGTGTTCCAAAAGCAGTTGTTGTAGTCTATGGAATTCTTAACAATGCATCAACATTCCCTTCATCATGTTCTTCTTGCGCTTCATTCAATGTTCTAGTTTTAATGGATTGCTAAGTATTTTCACTAGGTGAACCATTCGTTTCTTCAGTTGTTGTTTACATTGTTATTATTTTTGCTTCTTCTGCAACGAAATGAAGTACTTGATCTAACTACTAGAAGGAATAAAAATAAATCTCAACCCTTTCCATTTGGTAGATTTGCTTTAGCAGCTATTTCTTTTGCTTCATCATGATTCTGTCTTCTCCAATCTCTTAGTTTATTTTTCTTTTCTACTTCCCTACTTTTATCCATGAGTTCCTAAAAAATCTTGTTTCCTTACTACTACCATGTTCTCTTTCTTTAATTTTTTATTTCCTCAATATTTCTTATATGGATCCAAAATAATCATTGTAGACCATAATTCTTTTGATTCAATTTCTTGTGGACAATATTCTTCATTCCCTCTTAATCTCATTGCATACTTAGACCCTAAAAATTTAGGAGTCCATAATAGATCACATGGTATCCATTTCTCTATTAAAACATTAATATTTGGTTATGTAAACTCTCTTCTATCATGAAATTTGATAATATGATAGGTTGCCACAACTTTCTTAATTGGAATTGACATTAATAGGCATACCATTATTGGAAGTCATCTCCTATACTTCATTAATTGTGCAGTGTTAATTATTAATATTTTTATTTGATGCACCACACTTTCGTTTCCCCATGTAATATTTTTTTATTATCAGTTCTTGAACATTCTCATGCAATGTTTTGAATTTTTCAATGAAGTTTCCCCATGTATCAAGTTTTGGAACCCTTCTTGGTGTATATAATTAACCTAGAAAATTCCAACCATATTTATTGTGAAGTCTTAATCTTTCTTTCCCTTCATTAATTGTTATAATTTCTTTTAACCATTCATGACTCCCTCTCTTAATAGCTGTCATAATCTACCATCTTTCAAACCATCTCTGATATACATTATTATAGTTATCAAATAAAATAATAGATTTAGCCATATCTTGTTCATAATAAGTGAACAAGTTAGGAAAAGCTATGACATGCTCAACACCCATAATAATCATTTTACTTGCTCTGTTTTCTTCTTTACTAACCCTATAAACTCCTAACAATCCTATAAATCCATAGGGCATAATTATATAGAGTACATGAATTAAACAAAATCCTAAATTTAACTCGTCTACTTCAACTTTCCCTTCCTCAATTTCCATTAATTTAATTGCATAAGGAAGGATTACATGACCTTTTTTTTCAATTTTTTCCAACAATGAATTGAATTAGAAATCCCCAACATGGTTGCCAAATGTTTGCAATACATATTTGCACCACTCTAGATTCTTGTCCTACTCCATTAATATAAACACCAAGTAAAAATATTAACTAGGACAATTAAATTGTCGGAGAATTTCCTTACATTGTTGAAAAACTACAATTTATTAAACCATGCGATTAATGGAAATCATAATCATAATGTTAGGTTTAAGAAATACTCAAGCTTCATTAAAATATGCACATACATCCATTCTCCTCTCACATAATAAACTTCTCACTCAAAGACACATCCCCCATAGTTCAGAAAAAGATCCCTCCAAAGTCTCATGTGGCAACCTTACTTCTATATCGACATGCCCTTAACTAATAGTTCCAAGAAGTAGTTGTAATTATTTTCGTGTCATATCATTATGTAGTTATGACAGTCAGTCAGTCATGTTACTACAATAAGCTCAACTTGTATGGACTTATCAACCTACTACATTTTGACAATTCCAAGGGACTTGCTAGGATTTCGTCTAGTATTCCTAATCTTATTATTCTACCGACATGCCTAAGTATTTCCCTTACAACATGGCAATTTCCTTATTTCCAACCTCTTCCCTTGCAAAATTGTTTGTAGCATTTTCCCCTTTGTCATTGAAGCACAAAATTTGGTAAGTTTAATTATGATCTAATTATAAATTATAGACTTGGAAGAGATGAGCATATATGTGTGACAATGAAATGATATGTAATAAAGGAATGAAGATAATTTAGGGTTTCACCTATAGGAAAAGATGACAAGGAGGTAAGGGAAGACATTCTTTTGTTGGTTGAATCATTAGGTGCCAATGATTTTTAAAATGAATACCTAGTCTTTTGATTTTGTGCAATCTTGTTTTGCTTGTTCCACTCCTAAAAATTAGGTTTAAGATTTTGACCCATCTCCTTAGATACTTGTTGCATAATCACTAATGGCATCCCAACAACTTGCATACCTTTTGGTAGTGGCAAACCTTGTGGACTTTCTGTCGATGGCAAACTTTGTGGACTTTCTGTTGATGGCAAAACTTGGGGAGCTACATTGGCAATAGAAATTGTGCCAATGATATTGTTAATGGTAAAGGTGGTTGAACTTTATGTACAATTAATGGAAAAGCTTGTGGAGTTGCTAACAAGAATGGTGGAGCTATAATTGATTATAGATTTTTAGGAACATTTATAAATGGCAAATCTTGAAAGTCTAGAGGTACATTTGATGATGGAACTTAGGGAGCTGCCAATGATGTCAAACGCTCCTATGCAAGGCCCAGAAAGGTAAGTGGTAAATTTTCCTTTCACAAATTATGAGGCAAATTACCTACTTTGATTGAACATAATTTATTTGACAAATATTGATTCCAATTTCCTACAAATTTTTCACATGTACAAACCAAATGGAATATGGTAGAAAAAACTCATGATTGTGCTTTGCAAACCCATTTGCATACAATTCTTTGGGGTAATATTTCTTTCCATAGTCAAATAACATCTAATGGTTAATTACCTCTACCACCCATACTTCCAAACTCATCATTTAATTCTTCAATTTGCACTCTAGGGCATGGCTTTAAAAGGGATTCAACTTCATCAACATTCATTGCAAGAGTTCCAAAATTTGATTCCAAAGTCGTCTGGTAGCAATCACCCATGGTTGATGCCAATTTGAATGGACTTAACACTGTAACTCCCTGCCTTAAGAGATGCACAATTTTTCAATGGGTATGTGGTGATGGTAATCCCAATTTTGTTTGTTTAAGAGCAAACACAACATCTACAATGGCCATCATATAATGAATTTAAAAAACAATTAATGGTCACCTCCACTTCCTTTCCTTCCAATTGTTGAAATAACTGAGTAACTTTATTTAACAACAACTACTTAAGCAATGCCCCACTATTTATGGTCAGTGAAAAATTGCCAACAATTCTTAGCAAAGATCTTGCAACTATTTGAAAAGAAGGGATTAATTAATGTACCACAACAATTTTTAATCAAGTACCACAAGATGAAATACAATTCAAACAACTAACCTTCAAACATGAGGTAGTTAGAATGATCCAGGAAATCAAAATGGAATATGATAATTTGAAGTGAACATGAAAAATGTCCCCATAACCAATTGTTAGGGACTAAGATAATTGTGATAAAGAACCTCAAAAATGGGACAGATATAACATCAAACCTTGAATTGCATTTGTCCCATCAACACACTGAGCACATCTAGTAGTGGTATAAACAACCAAAGCACATAATTCATTTGATCATGATATGGGACGAAGCAATAAAATATTTAACAACATGTTGAACATTAACGAATATTTTTTAATTTGTAACCTAAGTCCAATTATACTTGCACATTAATAACAAAGCATAAGTTAGCAATGCTTAATGCTAAGGAGAATTCTATAACTAATAAGGAGTCTTGCAACAACGTACACACTAGTCAAGTAAAAAACCTAGTTCTTGACTAAGTAACTTAAATAATCAATTTCAAAAAAAAAAAAGGAGGGACCTAGAAAGCACTTAAGTAGTGTTCAACATAAGGAAAATGCAATTAGTAAGGAGTCTGGCCCCAACTAGTAAGGAGTCTAGCCCTAAGCAGTTTTTAAAAACTTAGGACTTAAGTAAACAATTTTGAAAGAAACAAAGGAGGTTAACAATGCATTCTAGTAATGCTCAAGATAAGGACAATGGAGCTAATAAAGAGTCTAAGCTTAAGTAGTCATAGGAAACCCATCACTTAGGTAAGCAATTTTAAAAAAAAACAAAATAGGTTCATAAAACATTTTAGTAGTGCTTAATCAAAGGATATTTTTTGCAATTTAGAAGCAACCCAAGCAATGGTTAACATGAATTTTACAACTTGTGCTAATGAACAACCATAGCTAATCACTTAACAACACGTATAGTGGTATTTGACAACATTCACTACTACAAAATGTGGGTGCAGTTCACCAATCCCCGTTCACTAGACAAGTGAATTCACTACTTCTTCACTAGTCCTTGTTCATTACAACCAATGAAGTCACTCAAAATCCAATGAAATCACTTGGCGTACAGGGGACACCTTTTGTTGTAGTGATTCAAAATACAACAACAACACCCAAAGCACATTTAACATTTCAATAACTAAACAATTAACCAAAGCTCAATGAGATTGCAAATCACTCTTGAATGAATATTCAATATAAGTAGTAGGTTTGTTTAAACATGTTTACAAGTATTACTCCACTTGTCCAAAAGGACCAGGGTTTGAACACAATTACATGTGGAAATGTCCTAAACCTTCCAACTTTCCTTTAAGGAGCATTTAACATCCTTTTGTTGTTCCTCCAATCTCAACTTGGCAACAATAGTTTTGATTTCATTATCTTCATCTCCAAAACCCTAACTACATAACCAATCAAGATGAAACATTTTTTCACAAACACACTTGTTTTATTGTTTGACAAGTTCAACCAAGCAGAATGGGTGGTATGTATGCTTACATGACGTAATAGTTATATCCCAACAATGGTAGCATTTGTTGCAAAAAACACAAAGTCTCACATTGATAACAAGAACATCACAAGTTGGGGGGTGGGCAGCTGTGTGCAAAATTGGCTTGGGCCATAGTAATATACCACCACCTTTTTACATTTCAACTAGTTGACTTACAATTGACTTCTATTTTCGTTCCAAGCCCATCATTTCCTTTTAAACCTCAACAATTATGGAATCTACCTTCCACAAATCCAATTCATGATCTTGAAAAACATCTTCATTTGCCATAGCCCTTTTTTGCTTATCTTCAAGTAATTTTTGTGAAATTTCCAAATGTATTTCAACAACTTGAAACTTTCATGCAAGGACGTCTAACTCCACATGTAGTTCATGTAGTCGGTCCTCACTCATTGAACTTGCTTCTGTAGTGCATATAAATCTAGAGCCCAAGCATTTTACATCAACTTCACATTATAGAATCCAAACTTTGATCAAGGAAATGAATGAGTTCACTTGTTGAAATTGAGCTAAACCTTAAATTAAAAAAGTTCAAGCAAACACTTGATGAACTAGAAAATTTCATGTGCACACATGCACAATATCACATTTGTAAACCTTAATGGAACAAAATGAACTAAAGTTCTTTGATGTGCACAACAATATTGTAGTGACAACCTAAATGACCTAATGAAGCAAAATGAATAAAGATCAACAAGAAGAACCTAACTTTGTAGGTCCTTGTGTTGGCCTTGAAAATGCTCAACTTTAAATGCAACAACATTGAATGTTTCTTGAGCTTCCAATGTAGATAATTTGCAATCCTCCATATTGAATCACAAGCCTATGAACTTCTCTACCAGTTTTGATTTTTCTACCATTAAGCTCTTCATTTTCTGATTTGCATCCTTCAACAAATAAAAAAACAATGATTATAAAGCTTCAACATTACTTAGCTCTGTTATTGACACATCGTATGGACATCGAACATTGCTTGAATGCCCCTATTTTCGATACTTATCCCCCTTCAAGACATTGCCTTCCAACTTGCCAACTAGACTTCACCTCCATTTAGTTTTATACCCCCATTCAATTTAAAAAATTAAAGCTTATCGAATGCACGTTACATCTTTTCTATTGATTCCTTCTGAGCTTTCTCCCTTGCAGTGTAGGTTGCAACTTTGGCCTAATTTATGGGCCACCTTTTTGCTTCTACAATGTAACCCTTCACCACCCAAAACATGAATTTGTTGTTTGTGACAATTGGTGTCTCGTATATTTTAGTGTACAAACTAATAAACTCCATTTTTATGTTTTCGTGCAACTTACTATTGGTGCTTTTGAGCTTCGTGACTTTCCCAAAAACCTCTTCCAAATCTTATTCACAAACATGTTTTGAAGTGAAATCTATTCTTGGGTTCAACCAACTTCCATTCAACTTCTTGACAATCACAAAAAACTCTTAGTTTGGTCTTTGTAATCTATAATCTCATCCATCCTAAGTGGTAACTCTGACATCAAGATAAACTTAATGTACTTGCGTTATTTTGGGTAGTTTAGTTTGGTAAAGAGAAGAACAAACATGTGTAATGGTTGCACATGCAAACCTCTGGGAAGCTCAAATCAATAGACACAAGAAAGAGCATGCATGATAGTTGGGCATGTGAAAACTTGGGTAGCTCAATTGTGAGAGAGAAGAGACCGCACATAGTCATCACATAGGTTTTAGGCTACCTATGAATCGAAATAGGTACATGTTGCTTTTAAATCAATGAAGTTCAAATTTCATCAATCCCACCTTGCCATTGACTTGGCACATGTTTTGGACTAACTACATGACACATCATATTTTTCTTGGATTTATTGTAGATTAAGCACTTAATGCAGTCCTTATTAAGGGTGCACCTTCGGTTCATTATTTTGTGAACATGTACCCAATATGGCTTCTCCAAGCAAATGGGGTCATGGGCATGTGGGTTGGCACATATGACCAATTTGCATTTTAGAGCTTAAGGTCTTTGGACATCACTATATTGTCTTTGCATTTCAAAAAGGTTTTGTAAAACTTAAGTTCAAATGTTGATGCTAGCAAGTCCAATGAGATTGTGAGGGATGAAACATTTGTTCTAGCCTTTCAAGGATTGAAGGTTCAAGAGAGTGTGTGTGGGGATGGTGTGTGGAGAATCGAGAGGTGCCCACCATCGTCGAATACTCATTACTCTACCATTCAAAGATAGTTGTATTTAGTCATTAAATAACTTTACCCATTGGATTTAATCATTTAATAAGTTTAACCATTGAGTTTAGCCATTTTATTTAATCATTTAATAAGTTTAACCATTAAGTTTAGCCATTGTATTTAATCATTCAATAAGTTTAACCATTAAGTTTAGCCATTGTATTTAATCATTTCATAAGTTTAACCATCAGATTAAGTTGTTAAATAGGTGTAGCCATTAGGTTAGCCAATGAATTCAGTTATTAAATAGGTTTAGCCATTAAATTTAGCCATTGAATTTAATCATTAAATAAATTTAGCCAACTATTTTTTTGTAATTTTATAACATGTGAAATAAAAATCATTACCAATATTTGACATGTTTTGATGGTGTAGTCCATTGGTAAGGACTTGGTTTGTTATGGTGAAGGTGAGAGGTTGAATTCTTAACATTTGCAACCTATGTGTATGTTTAGAGGCTAGGGTGATTAAGTAGATTAAATAGGTTATGTTAGGTTAGGTTAGGTTAGGTTAGGTCATCACCTTCCTACCTACATTTATTATTTATTTATTAACCCATTGATTTATGATTTGACTAATCAAATGATGATATGTGGGGTGTTGAAATGACTTTACACATGTCACATTTTACCACTAGTCAAAAAATTTAATCAAAAGCACCATCTTGGGGTTGATAAAAAAATCATCCTAATCATACTGGACTTGTTAAAATTGACTTGTCCTAGAAAACCAAAGTTATTTTTTGGTTTGAAAATCCAGTTTGAAAAACCTGGAATTTTAGTAGTGACATAACTTCTCTTATCAAAAGGCTATTACAACTTGGAAAGATCAGAAAGTTCGGATTGGGGCTACCACTTAGTAAGTTTTGTTATTTTCACAACACAAGATTCAAATGTTCATGTTTTCACGATCTTAACGAGTCTAGTGACTGTGCTTGGTTTCTTATAAGTTTACGAGATTTACTTACATTTGGGTGTGATGGGTGGGACTTTGAATTGCATTTGGAAAGGTCTAATATCAAACTAGGGTTCAACTCCGCCTCAAAGTGTGTTTGTGTTTAGTTCTTAGGTTTGAAGTTTTGAAGCAATGTAACTTTCTATCTTTATTTCTCCTTCCTTTTCAGTAAGGGAGCCACATTCTGCACTGGTTTTTTGGTGGGTGCTAGTTAGACTTACTTAAAAAAATTAGTGAGCGCCACTTTAACTTATTTCTTAAAAAACGTGAATAGCCACTTTGGGCTATTTTGAAATATCCACGTTTGCCAAAAGTTGAATCAACAAATGAACAAGAAACCACCAAACCCTTTGTCAAAATTATAGAAGATGCCAGTTAGGCATATTAAAGGGCGGTCCTACTACCACTCGCACAAGTTTTATTTTTCATAAAATAAAACCCTGCTCTGAGTTAAGTCTTCAAACTTCTTCAGGCCCCTAAATTGTCTACAAAGTTGGATATGACAGTCACCACCTGCAAGTGCATCTTTGGTAATCAGCATTGTTGCAAATTTCTAAAGCCTCCAAACTCCTGGGGACATCCCACCAGAGATAAGGCTGGCAATCCTGCACAAAACAGGATTACAGTAAAAGATGATGTTGCTTTTAGGGTTGTGTTGACCAAAATTTGAACTCTAGGTGGATGAATTCTCAAAACAAAATGCTGGAGGAGGAGGATGGTGCATAGGAAGTTGTCAGTTAATTTCTCTGGCTAATTGAGGGTCACTTTAGACGAGGGTCCAAGGTCCAGAGTCCAATGAAATAGAGAAATCCTATTGGCCGAGAGCCATAAATTGGATCCACAACCTTTAGATCAGGGTCCAAGACCAAAAAGTGGCAAATTGAGTCTAAACCTACATGGCACCATTTTGGAGGAAAATCAATTGGTTCAAACCAAAATAAAGAGCTCATGATTTGGAGAACCAAGATGCAAGCTAGGGTCCAAGGCAAGGTTCAACCCAAGAATTCAAATTTGCTTCAAATGAGTCCAAATTGGTTCCCAGGAATTTGGACCCTGGACCCCCATCTAAAGTTGGTCTTAGTGTCATGGGGCCTTTAGTATAACAATGGGACTCATTGAGATCCGGCCACCTGATTGAGCTTCATGGACTTTTCCATTCACTAGAAAAGCAAAAAGAGTTTACTCACTTGGGGCAAAAAGCCTCTTAGAATTTTGTATTGTAATTGGAGGGCACATTTCAATGCAAAATTATTCCACTGCCCTGCGAGTGGGCATTCTGTTTCCGCAATGGGGTAAACTATGTAAAACGTCCCCACTTGGAAGGTTGCATCAATTTTCACACCTTGTAAAGCCTGCGGGCAAGATCATTACTGAAATCAGGCTTGTGGTCAGTTCCAGCCTTGCATGCCCTTATCTCAGTAATGCCCTTGGCCTTGGCCTTTCCCAATGACAAACAGTTGAGAGTAGTATTATCTGTACTCCAATGCTTCATCGGCACAGGTCAAGATTGCTGACTTGATCTTATATACAATCAATTTGGATTGCCAAAAATCCTGATGGATATCACAAACTTTCAACAAACAAAGCATGTGCAGATCAACTATACAACAAGTGCCAATTAAGGTTAAGTACCATAGTACCTTGGCAGCTTTCACACTAAATTATACTGTTTGTTGAGATGTTGAAAATTTCAAAAATTACTCTTTTTTTCAAAGGCCAAAACTTGGTGAAAGAAAATAAATAAATTTTCAAATATTCACGAATATTCAAAATGAATTAATTATTGGACAAACATGTGTTGAAGTTGCTCTTGTACTATGGTAATCCAATGATTTATCAAGTACCAGAGTCAGCATTTGGTACATAGAAGCAATGCTCTCAAGAGACAGACAAACATGTTATTGAGTATTACTGTAGAGTTTCCACACAGTGCTGTATCTCTCTTCTACCAGGTGGAAGTGCAGTAGTCAGTGTGAAGGACCAAACTTCAAAGGGAACACCCTCTTTATTCACCACTGATTATATCTGGAACTGAACATTCACTCAAAATTTATTATTGTCTTGGGCTAAATCACAAAGTCACAAAACTCACAAAATACTAATTAATTATATTTTGAAAATTTCAAAAAATATTGAAAAATATGTGCCTGTCATGCCAAAAATCTGAATGAAGCTCTCAAGTACAATAGCTTCATTATTTTGTGTAGTATTGAATTGCAAAATCCTTCATTTGCTAGTGGTTTAGCTAGGGGGCCAGGGTGAACCAGCATCCACACTGGTACTTTCAGAGTGAGGCATTTTAATGGCTACAATTTAACCCACAAAATGTTAAATCTAAACTCAGAGGCCTTGATTTAGTCTTTGGATGGGATCCTACTCTTAAGGAAGGTAGTTTGAGGTGCACTTTTGATATTATTGGAAAGCCCTCAATGAGTACAGGTGCACCAAGATGGTTTTGTAATTGTTCAGACTTATGATGTGGGTGTTATTGAATTTCAAGTAATTTTTCATGTGAAATTCGATAAAATTCAAAACGTCAGTTTTCTAAGGAAATTAATTTACACAGCCATATATATTTTGTCAAACTAAGTTACAACTTACAAGAGTGCAGACCATGCTAGTATTTACTGTGTTTAAAGGCAACTCACAAAATTTGAAGTCTATAATCACAGCCCAGTAGGTGCTGGGACCCCAGTAAAATACCCTCCAAAACATTTGGTTGCTTCCCAACATTATGAACCATTCAAAGACTAAATCAAAGTCTCTGAGTCCAAAACTAACATTTTGCGGGGTTAACCCTTAATCGACATTCAACAGTCCCAATCTAGAAGTTGGACCAGCTACCCCCCCCCAAAACAAATGCACCCAAAAGTCATGGATTATATTGACACTTTAAAACTCCAAGTCTGTAGAGTTGTGGAGGATTTCAAATTGAATCTTTGGGTTTAAAAAAAAAGGATTTTGATTCAGAAATGGAAAATGGGCACCGTTGAAAGTTTAATCTTTTTATTTTCAGGCAGCCTTCAAGATATCCTGGGACAGGGGTCCACTGTATGAGGGTTTAGGGTTTAAGTTTGAGCTGGTAAGAGGCCTGACTCAAGAAGGATGTTACTAATGGAGGTTTCTGGTTCCAATGTCAGGATTGAAATGAAATCAGTGATGTTAGTGTAGGGAGGTAAGGCCCTAGGATGAATGAGGACATTACCAGAAGAAGGGGCTGCATTACATGAGAGTCAAAAGCGGTCCCCTTCTAGTAATGCCTCCATCTGAGGGCCTTACCCCAAGTAAAAAATCCTGCCACAAATTTTAGACGGACCAGATGATTCACCAACAATGGAAGAACACTAGGCTGAGAAACAGACTTTAGCTGACATAACGATCTTCTGATTTAGAACATGCCCTCCCCCTAACACTAGAAATTTTTTGGCAAGTGATTGGGGCATGGTTGGGAAGAGAGAAAAGGGCGGTTGCTCTTGTCTACCTGGGTCATAGTATTGTCAGGCTTTAAGCTTGGTAGCCCACAGAGTGGCAGCCAAATAGATGCCGAACATGGGAGGTGGGAGGGATGGGCACCAAAACCGCACTCCCAAATTCAACTCAAGAAGACCCATCCCAAAGCACTGGTCTATTTATAGCGAAAATTTTGTCTTCTTAAATACACCTTCATTCATGAAGTTCTTCAATTTGGTGCGCTTCCAATTGCTCCTTCAGGTGACCTTGTCTTCTATTGAATTAACCCTTCCTTTGGAGTTATTTGAGTGTTCTTTGCGATGTAAGTGAATGATGTAAATAATAATTGTTAGACACCAGCAAAAACTTTTAACCCCATTTTAAACACTGCTGCAATGGTGGGCCAGTGTGAACCAGCAGTGAGCACCTACACTGGTGGAGGAGACACTAATTAGTATACCCCCCATCCCCATCGAGCTCTGTCCGGCACCCATTTTGGCTTGTTCTTTTGTGCCTTGCATGGTTCTGTATTGAATCATGCTGCATGGTTCTTCATGTTTTGCATGCTCTACAAAAAATAAAATAAAATATTATGCATTTTTCTTCATGTTTTTCATGTTGTGCACAAAAAAAAACATAATTTCTTATGCATGGTTCTTCATGTTTTGCTTGTTCTGCACAAAAAACATAATTTACTATGTCCTGCTGCATCAGGTCAAGTTCAAAACTGGAACTCCTCATATGTACCAACCAGTAGCATACTTTGAAGCGCTGAAAAGGCTCAGTCCTTTTTTTAATTTACTATCTGCTGCATGGTCAAAATAGTCAAACCCTACAATGAAAATAATGTTTTGAGCATTGCACCGGACAATGCTCAATTTGGGGGGATGGTATTTAGCGGTTTCTCAGTACTAGTACCTTCATGCCTTCACCTTTTCCAATGTGGCCTCTTTGAAGTAATTATGGTGGCAATAAGCATAGCAAAAGGCATTCATGAAAAAAGAAAGTACAAGATGAAACTCAAATTGTCACAACACTCAATATAATTTGGGTTTCATCCTATCTTCACTCCTCATTTGAATGTAATGTTTTTTTAAACCTTTTTAAATATATATATATCACCCCCTTAATGATCAAACTCAAGGTATTGATGATATTTTTTCTTCACTTTATGGATATCTCTAATGTATAGAAGGAAATTGTTTTTTTGGGGAGGTTTTCACACATGTCTAGCCTACTCCTGGTATAAGGGTCTGAGATTGGTTTTTGATTCCTATTAGGCAGATATACCAATGCTGGCCAATTATTGATTATTTTCATAATTGTCAAGTAGGCCATTTTTAGGAAAGAAATTAAATGCCGGTTAGGTTATTGATATCAATATTAAACAAATTTGGGTACCAATCAGATTACCAATATTTGAAGGTTATAACCATCAATTATGGATAAAGATAGGTTATCAAATAACCAATTGATAACCACCAAATTATCCTACTGCTTATTACCTGATTAAAGGGTTTTTAACAAAGTTCAAATTAATTTTTTAGTTTTTCCTATTTTTTTGGTTTTCTATCAAAAAGATGTTAAGTGTTTTAGGATTTATACCCTACCTGGATGATAACTAAGTAAGTCAGGTAGGTTATTAGATTTTGGAATTTTAGTACAAATCACTTAGGTATCAATTAGTTATCAAAAAAACCAATAACCAACTGGTAGGTTATTAATAACTAGATTGATAACCTGGTTGATAACCAAGTCAAAACTCAATGACGAGTCAACGTTGGTATGTACCTCATATTTCACCTTTGTGAATGGTATACCCTAGTTATGAAGATGATATTATTCCAAGGGACAGGTCCCTACCATGCAGGTACTGTCATACTAATATGATGTTGGTATTGCTTCAGGTCAAACTAACATGGTTGGTTTTTTGACACCAACACAAATGCCAATTTATAGACGATGGCTTGCCTGTTACATGCCCAGCAAAAATAATTTACCAATGTTGGCAAGCTTTTATTTATATTTTTCATAAGTAGCATTAGCCTTTTTTCTAGGCTAAAATTAGCCAAATTGCTACAAAATCCATGCCCAACTAAAGACGTATAGAAAAATAAGGGGTGTCAATGCCAAAGACTAGCCTATAAATAGAATGGCAACATGCAATGATAGCCAGGATGCAATGTGATGTATGGAGAAGGTAGCTTTGCCAAACTACTGATATCTACCACTTATCCCAAGCTGGCTCATCTTAACCATTATATTTTAGGGTTTTTGTCATCTTGTCACCTTTTGACAGGGAAGATAACCAAAGGTTCATATAGGCATAACTACTTCATCACCAACTTATGTTCTAAAGTTTATATGTTTCATTGTCAAGTTCCAACAATTTAGCCTTTTTCAAAATACTTACTTGTGTGTTGTTTAGCCTTTTTTATTTCAATGGCGTTTGTTAAAGTTCATCCTCTATGAACAAATAGCTAACAACTTCAAAGCTAAAGCTAAGGACCAATCACAAGTTAAAACATTTTTGACTTCATGCATGTTGTGTTATAGCCATATTCAACTCAATGGTCAATACTAGTAACATATTTTTGTCAACCTTAGCCAAATAAACCACTACATTTGATGCACAATAACCAATTGAACTAAAGAAGCAAAAGTGAAAAAGAAACATTAAATTATAGCATGGTAGGGTCTTTGTGAAATTATTTTTACTATCGTGAAAGGGTATCATTAGAACCATCTATTATCAATTTTCTCAATCAATGGTTATGAATTTTTCCAATTATTTTCTTGTCATCTATTTTGCATAAGGGTCAACTTTGAAATACCCAAGCTGATACTTGATTTTATTACCACCTAGCATAAAGTCAAGTGGCAAAGTGAACATTACAATTTCCAAGACCTTCATTGTCAAGCTTTTCAATTTTGGCACATCCACATTGTTACTTTTGCTTAAGTTTGGTCATTTGGTTGTGTACTTATGCAAGTTCAAGAACTTTTGATTTTTTTTTCAAGATCATTTAGTTGTTTTTGTGTGTGTGTTGATGCATCATATGTGTTCATGAAGTGTGAAGCTTTAGGGTTTGGTGTTTCCATATTTTTCAATTTTGATTGTTAAGGTTAGAAAATTGTCCTATGTTGGTTAAACACCATAGATGTTAGGAAATAGTAGTACCATTACTAGATGGTAGTTATCGTCAGATGGCAAAACAATCACATAAGAATTATAGAATGAAAGTGTTTTGTAATAGTAATATCATTAATACAATGAACTACTTTCATGGGGCAGGATAATCAAAAGTTAATTTTGGGAGGAATTCTAATAAAAATAATATTAACTATTAGAAATAATATCTTAGTTAATTTATTTAGTAATTTTCTAATTATTAATGGTAAATATCCTACTTACCATCTTTTATTTATTAGCGGTGAAGCCATATAAATTAATTAGTCCAAGTGGATAAGGGATGGATGGATTTTCTTTAACTAGGATGTGTGAAAGGGATGAGGATAAAGAAATCTAAGAGGATAAGGATTCAACTTTTGTGTGATGAGCATCTTTCTTGGGTTCTTCATTTATTTCTTAAGAAGAGTGAATGATTTCATTAGATGATTAGATTCATTAGTTTTCATGAATCATTAACATTAGAAGGATACTTGTGTGTGAGAAAAGGAAAAGAACATGGGAGAAAGTTGTATTTGTCCTTATGTAATAGGGAATGGTTGAAGGTTGTATGGATTTTAGTGTTTTTTCCAGTAGGTAGCAACCACAAAAGGTTTACATGTGTTGCAAATAGTAAGCAATAACCACAAAAAGTCTACATGCATTGTAAACGATAGGTAGTAGCTACAAGAGGCCTATAGGCTACTATGGGTCTTTTTCAATTCTACAGAAAACAATAGTTGTTGTAGGATGGTAGGTGCAACAGGATAATAAGCAGACAAAAAGAAGTCCTTGCCCTCAAGTCTTTCCATTTTTCTTTTTATTTTCTTTTAATCTAGCAACCCTTTCCATGTTGGTAATTAGGTTATCGGATCTTGTAGTTTTACATCAATCCCTTTGAAAGTGTTTTAAAATGTTTCCATGGTGTGAGTGGTGGTGTGTTGTTTTTATGCATAAGGGTTATTTGTATATTTTTTAAAAAGAATTATTAATTGAAAATATGTGTGGAGTTCATAAAAATACCCCAATGTGAACATGAACCCTCATCATAACTTGTCAAATGTAAAAAATGTACATCATTACTGTGAAAACAACTTATCATTTGATATGTATCAAAGAATGATGATGTGCACGTTTAAGTTATAAATCTTCAAATTCAGCAATGGAAACCACACAATAGGACTAGTGTTTTTTTTTTCTAGCAAAAAATCACCAAATTTTATTAAGAATTAAAAGTTGTCCATTTGTAAGCTTGGATTTTTTTTTTAACTTTGATTTTTTCACCTAAAATTCATTAAAGCAATGTACCCCATTGCCAAATCACATCCATGGACAGAAAAATTGTCGCTTTCATAACGATGGATGTATGTCGTTGTTTTGTTAACTTTTGCCATCATGCTGCCACATGTTGCCATTTCACCCATCTCCACCAGCCATTGATCGCCATTTTCTCACCCTTGGATTTAAGTTGTTTGTGAATTTGTTCTTTCATTTTAGGGTTTCTTTCACCCGGCTCATCTCTTGCATGTTAGAGGAGGTCACTAAAAACTCGTTACCTTAACCTCAAGTTTTCTTCTAAATTTTGATTCCTAAGTCTTAAATGAACAATGAGGACTTTAGTGCCTCATAACTCATTGGTGTTCACTATTGTGTGCACTTATGAATCAGTAATAAGCAAGGTACACCATAGTACAACCTTTGAAAGCTTGTTGTTTTTGTATTCATTGATTTTTCATTCACATTGATCTATAATTTATATGTTTGGCTAGAATAAATCCGATAGAAAATCAAAAATTGAAATGCAATAGTTAGTTGCAAGTTTACAACATGTCATTGGAGATCGGATTTGTAACAAGCTACAACATAAACAATTGGGTTTGTAATAGAATTGGCTATTGCAACAATGATTGTTGGACTTGGAACTTTGTGGGCATTAGGTATCTAAGAGATGATAAAATGGCACTTGGGAACTTGGAAGATGGCATTAAAACATTATGGAATGCAATTGTATTTGTGTCCATCAAAACTTGAAGTTGCAAGTTCCACATTCCAATCACTAAGGTACAAGATTCCAAATCGTCATTCTAAACATAGGTATTTGTTTTTAATTTTTCCTTTCAATTGATTCCCAACCTTTACATATGGTGTACATTGTAATGTGTTAAAACTATTTAGGAGTCAAGAAGGATCAATGAATCCCCTTGGGCATTTACATGTTGTTCGATCTTGTTCAAGGCAAATACATCTTGGTTCTTGACTCTTGTGTCCTAACTTGCTTTAAACCCTAATTCTTCTTACAATTCATTTGTTGTGCATATTTTATTTGCTTAGGGCATTTGATCAATTTTCAAATTGTTGGAAGGTGTAACTATTTTCTCCAAGTTTATGCATCATTTTAGGGTTCAAGAAGATGGCCCCACCTTTTTTGTCGTCGTAGATGAAACTACATAAAAAAAAATTTGTCTTCTCACAACCCTATTGATTTTATTCCAACTACTCTTGGTGGTGTGGCTTCATCTAATAATGTTGCAAGGTTATGTGGCATTTCCAATGCTTTTGGTAATCGATAGCACACTAAAATTGACATGTTAGTCATTAATCTAATTGATTATCTAGGTATAGAATCAGTCCCACTAGGTTCTCCAGAATTTGGAATTTATGCACCTGTTTTGTTTCTTCTTGTTGATGTAGATCCAAAAGTAAAAAAGAAATGGTCCTATTATTTAAGATAAAAATTCCAAGTTAAATGGGCAGCAAAATTGCCTTGGGTTAAATTGTAAGTTGGTTATGATGGTTGTGGAAAGTATGTGAAGTGCAAAATTTATTTTGAAGTTGAGCATAAAGATAAGCTCCTTGCACCTAAATGGGATTCTTTCCAAAAACATTATGGTCACAGAAAGGCAATTTTTTTTTGAAAGGGGTGAAGAAGAGGGAGTGGTACATGGCTAAGGATTGTAAACATGCCATAAATGAAGTTGCTTATGCATGCAAAGGTAGGGAATTTGTTTTGCAAACAATTGTTAATGGGGTGGTGGAGGAGAAATGCAAAAAACTTATCCAGTTTGCCACTCTATTTCACCCTTTGAAGCATGGTAGGCCCATGCTTGAATATGAGGCACATAAGGAGTTATTTGATTTCCCAAACTTGGAGGAAAATCCCAAGATGCATAGGATAAATTTAGTAGGTTGGGCTATAACTCAACATATGCACAACATAGTTTTGGAGGCCACCATTTATGCTATTACATGTGTTCAATACATTTCTTTGACTTGTGATGAAGTGAGTACAATTGACAACCAGAGTTAGTTGTTAGTTCATGCATTTGTGGTGTAAAATTGGTTGTGAATACCAATTCTTCTTTCTTTTGAGCATGTGTGGCTGGTTTAGGTGTTGATAACTTGATTCAAGTGCTTATGCAAGTATTGATGAACCAAGGTGGTTTAACCAAAGATATGATTGGTAAGAGGCTCATGACATTTGGGGCTAATGGTCTTTGTTTTCCAAGGTGTTAGGTCAGGGGTTACAAAGTAGTTTTCTAATGGGTGGACTCCTCACTCCATGGGAGTGCATTGTATGGTTCATAGCACCAATTTTGCGGTTCAAACTTTGTCTCATTTGCCAATGGTGAAAAGAACTAAAAGTTTGTTATCCACATTCTACAACTATTTTTATAAAAGCCCTAAAAGGCACTTAGAGTTTACAAAACTTGCAAAAATCATGGAAACAAGAGGGGTTAAAATTTGAAAAATATCAAAACATGATGGATTAGTATGTTATCCCCTATCAAGCATGTTATGGTAGAATACATGACATTGCTAATGAAGATGGCCATTGATAGCCCTAGTAATGAAAAGGCAAAAGCAAACTTTGACCTCCTTTGTGATGTGCAAGTCGTGCTGGGGCTTGCTACCATACTTCCTTTGCTGCATTTTCTCCACAATTTCATCAAGTTCAGCCAGTGCCGAAGGGATGTTTTCATTTGTGATTTTGTGGTTGTAGGTAAGGTGTGTCAAGGGGTAATATTTTCCTTGTACACAAACTTGAACATCAAGTTCAAATCTTATGCATTTGAGGCTTACAAAACATTGGTGGGTGCAAGGTATGAATCCATCATCATGAGATGGGTTATAGATTTGACCATTGACATGGAACATTTAGCTCTTAATGTGAGCTAGTAATACATCTGGGCTATTCATTTGAATTTGGAGAAAGGTGAGACAAGATTTGTGATTAAAGATGTATACACAATAGTTATAGCACAAGTGGAGGCAACTTGTGCAAGTGGTTTTATTCACCCTAACCCTTTCTAGTCTTGCAACTTGTTTTTTTCATTTTTGATAATCACATGAATCATTAAATTTTGTAATATGATGTGGGTTTCTTTGAATACATGGGTTGTTGATTACCTTATCAAAGAGTTGGAAGGAAGATTTCTTGCTCATGGGTTGATGGATAGCTTGGGTGTGGTGTACCCACAATATTAGCTGTAGCTAGATGTAGAAACAAGTTTTGCCACCCCAAGAAAGTGGACAACTTTGATGTGTGGGTCCTTGAGTGTTTTCAACAACTTCATTTGACATAGAATAATCTTTGTTTAAGTTGTTAATGAAATCAAATGCGGTTGATGCCATGGCCAAAACTTATTAATGAGAATCCTATTTCTCGTCAATAGCACACTCTTTCAACATCTAGAGTTATTTCTTGCTCTTTCCCAAAATATTTCAAATTGGTAGAAATTGCCATGGTACAAGTTCTTGGGAACATAAAGGATGAGTGGTGTTTTAGTTCTTTGGCATTTTTAAAATCCAAGCTGTGAAATTGATTCACTACCATTTTCAATTTGGTGGTCAGAATGTTTTCCCAGAAATTTTACTCCTTGCATATTTTTTCCATATGCAGAAGCATTTGAGTAGTGGCATGTAGAATGTCCTCGATATGGTGTGGGAGCTTAGGTTTATTGCTCTCTAGTTTTAGCTTGACAATTTTTGGTAACATTGCAAGCTACAATTATTGATTGGATCTTTTGCGAAGTTGGTGATCCAAATGGGTACAACTTCTTGTTTCCAAGTTGCTCGTCTTCCCTTGTGTTTTGGCTCTTTACATATTATTCTAATGTGGCTTGTGGGTGCTTTTGTATGTAATTAACCTTTCTTTTACAAGACAGTTGTGTTGTAATGGGTAGTTTAAAGGGTTTAATCCCCTCACAAGTGATTGTTTATTATTTGTTTTTAATTTTTGATTTGGGCATGGCATTTTGGTCATTAATTATAACTTATTAGTTCAAAGTTGTATTGTTTTCATGATTCGGCATAAACTAAAAGATTGCTAAGTTCCAACTTGCCTAGGATTTTCTTTTTGAAAATTGGCATAGAGCCATAACCCTACAATGATTTGGTGGAAAGAGCCAGAATTCCTACAAACATTTGACCCTTATAACTAGAAACAATCACCATGGAAAAAGATCTATTGCTTGATAAACTCCAATTCTTTTTAATTTTTTGCCAGGTTTTTTTTTGAAAAAACCTTTTAACCAACTAGACTCCAACCCATTCCAACCAGTGGCCAACTTAATGCCACAAGGGCTAAAATAGTAGCCAAATGTCATATTTGTGAAAAAAACAAAAACAAAAACATTGAATGGGACCTTTTTTGTTTTAAAATTTTCAACCTAGTTATTGATCTTTTGAACCCACAAATGTTGTGACTTGTATTATTTATAGTTATCAGCAAGTTTTTAGTAACATTTTAAACCAAAAATCCATTTTTTAAAATGGGCACATCAAATGCAACAAAACAAGTGGCATTACTCTTATGAACACACATCTTGACAATGTTCATTTTCATTTACTCACCAAAAAAGCTTTGTACTAAGTGAAAAGGTTGTGATTAAGTTTTATGGATCATATCATAATCAATAATAAGGAAGAAAATGGTTGGGTTGATTGGTTTCAAAATCATCACATTATTTAAATCAACAAACTTTTACAAAAATGTTGATGGAGCACAACAAAGATTTCTTAATGAGCAAAACTATCCTTGGGTGGTATCACAAGGAATGGTTAAGGAACCAAAAGTGGCACTACTACAAAATGTGGGTGCAGTTCATTAGTCCTCGTTCACTAGATTAATGAATTCACTACTTTCCAACTAGTCCTTGTTTACTAAGACCAGTGAATTCATTCAAAATCTAGAGAAATCACTTGGCATATAGGGACACCTTTTGTTGTAGTGTGGCCAAATAATATTCTTTGGCCTTTTAAAAAACAAAATTTCACAGTTATATATATGTTAGCCATTGCATGCACAAGTATATGACCTCAAGTATTTATTAAAATCAAAAAGATGAAAAGTGATGCATGCATTAAAAAAATCTAATAAAAATATTTATTCACATGTTTGTTATACTTTTAAAAAGTTCAATGGCTCTAGTAAAATGAAGATGCAACATTCTTAGTGGTACCACTTAAGGATATTTTTTTAATAAAACAAGGTATTCATGAAGGCCCATGAATATCAAATTGCTTCATTTTTTTTTTCAATAAATGTGCATTGATAGCCTTACAAAATTTGCTTAAAACACCTTGTTTTACAATAATGTAATTTTTTTACTAATTAAAAATCTCTATTTCGAATTTTTGAATAAATTAAATCAACACCTTATCAAATTGTAATTTGATTATAAATATGATTCCCAACAAAAAAAATTGCAAAAAAAAAAACTATATCATTAAATGTATTCCTAAAGATGAAATATGTCAATGACACATCCTAAAATACAAATGGTTTATTATGTTTGAATATTTGCACGTGAAAATTTTCATTTAAATTCTTTTGCTAAGAATTTTATTTTGTAATCTTTTTGTTGAAATCTATGATTTTGTGATCAAACCTATGTTACAAAAAAATTCCAATTGGAAATTGAATCCTTTTTTTTCCCCAAAACATTAACAATAGTTTGATAGAACAAAATGTGAATCACCATTAATTACACATTTTCATCATTAAACCATTTCCAATTATGTAAGATGATATATATATATATATATATATATATATATATATATATATATATAATGCAATGAAAATTACAACATTGTGAAAAGATTTTGTGTGCACTATATTGTGCAACCACCCTTGTGTTTCTTTTTTGTTTTTTCGTGTGGAACATGACACATCCTAAAATACAATGGTCATAAAGACCATGGACTTGCATGTACTCTCAATCTTGAATTTGCAACTACTATTTTGCTAGTTTTCATTTTTAAATGTCCATAAGTGAGGTGAACACATTTAATCTAGCCAATTTTAATTTGGATGAGGCTTGGGCCCCTAGGCATGTTATTGTGAAATTGTTTGAACCACCCATGAAATAATTGGCAATGCCACAACTTTGTCATTTCAAATTTTGTGGAGGAGTCTTACAAGCATTTGTTATTGGAAAATTATTCTCATTTCAAAGGTTATCTATCATCCATCTTGCTTGATGTTGGACCCATGAAGTTCAATTTTTGGATGCTGACTTCTTTTTCTTGGATTCATGGGTTTTGAATTGAAATTAAAAAAATGTTCAAGCTTGCTAATGTCTTGACAACTCTAAGGTGCTATCATTTTCAAGTGAAGAATCTTTATTATATTATCACCATGGAAAATAAATGGTTGCATGATTTCCACTTGAATTGATTGACCAATGCAAACTTCAAGGACTTCAAGAAAACTACATTGAGTTGATTGAAAAAGCTAAATACTTTGAAAAGTTAAAGGTTGATAGTGATTAGATAAATCACCTTCACCAAACTTTCCATTTCTTCCTTTCCCATTAACCTTCCCAAGTTGAAGGGTTCAATTTCCCTTGCAAGCTACTTGGTTTTGAATGTTGTTTGTTTATTTGTTTGTTCACAATTAGAATGTGAAATCTGTTATCCATAACTTGTATGCATATCTAAAGTTGGTGCCAATAAGTAAAAATCAATAGAAAAACACCACAAGAAATTTTGTACTTTGGAATCAATCATCTTGCAATTACATATTGGCTCAATCATGGTATTGGGCCCAAGGCTGATTTTAACCTAATATGAGGTTCCTATAAACTTGGTATTGAGACTAATATAAACCTGATATTAGGCTGGCGTTAACTCACATCCATCAGTTGGTATTGCCTCAGGTGACACCAGACTAATATGTTCTTATGTATCATTATACATACTAATATTATATACCTAGGTTGCTCCCAATACACCAGTAATACACAGGTAGAAACCCATCAATCAACTGAAAGACAAATATATATTTTGGACATGTCATACAAAAGGTGAAGAACAAAATGTACTTGCCATGTTTGACATATTAAACAAAATTGAAGACGTGTCAAAATACATTGTTGTCTTGTCTTGATCATATGGAGACTGGGCCTTGTGCTTTCCTTCTTCTTTCCTCAAACCAAATGATGTATTTTGGGTCCATTAGAGTCCAAAAGGCAGACTGCATTCTTTACTTTAGTGACAGTCTTTTGGGTATTTGGCAATGGGTGGCCATCCATCCTTATCATCCCCAATTGCAAACTGCAAGATTTTCACTGTGTGTCAGTATTTCCAGGTAATGGGTTGTCCACCTTTAGAGTCCCAAATCCAGGCTGCATATATTTTTGGGAAACTTTGAGGTGGTGGTTCGATTTTGGCAATGGGCCCGGGGGGTTTCCATATTTAGAGTCTTTAATACAAGTTAACTTTTTTCGGTGTTGATTATTTGGAGTCCCAATTGTAAACTGCAGCATTAAATATATTTCCCATGAATATATTTTCATAAATGTTTGTTAATCTATGGTGAAAGATAATTACAACAAAAGAAAAAAAGTTCAAGAGTGTTTCATACGAAAGGATGATTAAATATTTGTATTTTAATTTTGGCTAATAGCCAGATTTGGCTAAATCTTCCTATGGGCTGATTGTCACTTTTTCTACATCTTCCTATGGATGATCACCACTTTGGCTACAAACAAAAATTTCTAAAACAAAAGCACTGATTTGAATAGTGTATGATATATTTTGGAGGACTAGTAGGTCAATTTTCCAAAAGCCAAAAGCCATTCACTGAACCTGTCAAACTTTCGAGGACTAGTAGGTCAATTTTCCAAAAGCCAAAAGCCGTTGACTAAACCTGTCAATGGTTACATCCATCAACCCTAAATGCTCTGTAATAACACCTATCATGAACACCCTTATCATTTCATCTTCATAATCAATTCTTACACCACGAGGGCCATCACAAGTACTACACCATTTCAGATACGCATCCTCCAAATAGCCCAGTAGTTTCAGTACAAACAGCATAGTTATTACGGTGTCCACACATTTCAGAGAATGTAATCAATCCATTCCAAAAAAAACATCCATTCAATTTGGTTGTTTTCCTTGTTTAGTCGGGACTCTAAAGTCTAAGTTTCATCTTGCACATTCTATCCCCAAGAAAAACACAAAGTAAAATAATTTTCTTCTGCAGGGTGAGAACTTGGAACTGTGCTAGGACTTCATTCACAACCATGTACCTTACCTCTTTTGAAATCATCCATTTGTTTGTGTCTAAATGTCAAGACATGTAGAACATGACAATCCACTTTCTTCTCGAGTTTGCAGTACGAAACACTGGCACCTTGCTGGGAACAAAAGTTTTTACTCCATCAATTTTATGTCAGTTGTTATGTAAGCAAGCATCACCATAATTTGTAATTTGAGATCTGGTTTTCCCACAAAGGTTTGAACGCCCTTTGTGGGTCCTCTTGATGTTACATAATAAGTGGCTTGGTTAGTGTAGGACACATTGGTGTATAATGAGGGTCATTGACATCTTTTTCAGTGTCCATTTTAAACGACAAAGCTGTCCATCCCATTGTGACAAGCAATGCCATGAGTTCCAGTAGTATGCCCTAAAACCCAATTCGGCCAGAGTGAACCCACAGCCACCAGTGCACCAAGCGGGATGGATGGATGGTGGCTGAACAGGAAACACTTTTCTACATGGGTTCCAGACTTCAGTTCCAGAGCTAAACCACCATAGTTAGCTCAGATGCTGTTTTTACCAGTGTTGGCTAGTTATTGAGTTTTGACCCAGTTATCAAGCCAGTTATTAATAACCTACCAGTCAGTTCATGATTTTTGTATTGACTGGTTAAATTAATAACTGCCTGGTATTGAATTTCAAATCTAATAACTTACCTGGATGACCTGATTATCATCCAGGTAGATTATTATCAATCTTTAAATTCTAATAGAAAAAAATTTAAACACAGAAAAAATAGAATTTTTATTTTTATTCTAAAAACCTATAATCAGTGTATAGCTGGCAGTTATTAACCAGTTATTAATAACCTACTCCACACCCCAAAAAATTGACATTGAGAACCTGTGTGATCCCAAAAAAATTTGAGAAAAAAAAACCTACCCAGCAATTATTTGAAAAAAAAAGAAATAACTGGCCAACACTGGTTTTTACTACCTACTTACTAACAATTCACTCGTCCTTTTACCCACATACTAATCCAGTGCATGCATCTAGTTACTTAATGAGAAGTCACCTATCATTCTTTTTTTTTTAACCTACCTACATACATATAGAACCTGCTTTTCACAAGATAGGTTACCGAGGTGAAACCCAAAATTGGCCAGAGTGAACCGGCATTCACCAGCACACCATCCACTGTATGCTCATTACAGGTTACAGAGTTAAAATTTGGTTTCACCTAGTTAAGTCATTCTGTAAGAAGTAGGTCATATATACGGGTAGATAGGTAAGAAAATAGGTGACTACTTGATATTTAGATAGTTTATGCATGGCTATCTGTTTTTTCACTTCCTACCTAATAACAACCTGCTTTGTAGGTAGGTAGTAAAAAAAATTATATTTATTTCATTCAGAATATTAAAAAAAGGCACCCAAGCTAACCATCAGGAGCCCAACAGAAAACTGTTTCGTTACTATTTACCATCCATCCTTCATGGTGCCCTGGTGGTTGCTAGTTCACTCTGGCCCCTTACATCAACTCGAAAACTGAATTATCCCCATTATGGTATTAGTGTTATCCGTAAAGAAAGAAAAACACAGCACCATAACCCTGAGTTTGGTCATACAGAGGGTGAGATTTTCTTAAAAACTGCAAAAAAGTACATGAGCATTCAAGGGGGGATTAAACTCAGAAAACCATTAATTTTGGTGGTAAACTGAGTTTCATCCTGTCTTTCCTTTTTCCTGAGCGCCTCCACTGCTGCTACATATATTTTCACTGCTCCTAACTGTACAACTACTATAACCAGTCTCGAACCTTGTGCATTAAATGCTGAGTATCAGCATTTCATACTGAGATTTATTAAAATGTCTTTACTTTGCGGATACCGCTGAAAGAGGGGATAGGGGGTCAAATGAGACCCAAAGACAGGGTGAAGACAGGGTTACTTTTCGGATAACTCTATTGTATACTATGACAAATACTTGACTAGTCTTTAGTGTTGTTGCACACTTATTTCCTGTTGTCATGGTTTTGCAATTGTGACTCCTGCTATAATTTGCATATGATCATCGGCAGGACTCCCATGAAACATGGCCTTTCTCACATGACAGTAGAAGTAGTCATTTAATTGATACTACTCATATCCTGTTCAACTGTTGTGCAGAATTCTTGTCGCATGAGCTTTGCTGGCTGAATACTAGCTTACAAAACAAACCAAGCAGCACACCCACTCACTCCCTTTGCTCATATCAGACAAATCTGCAACTTGAACTCTGAAGTTCAAACCTCTAGTTTGACTAGTAACACAAGGGCCATGACGTCATGATAACACACTTGCCCTTTTTAAATTAAGGAAATTGTTGTGTACAAAATTTCAAAATCCTAGACATGATGCTTTCCACACACACAAAGTACACTTACTCCCTTACACATTTGGAATTCCTGTCTCACATGGTTGTGAGATACCTCAACAGTAGTGGTTGTTGTTTTTTTTTTTTTGGGTCAATTTTGTGATGTCGTCAAAGTGACAATAATTCATAGAAAGATTTAGCCAAATTTGACTACAAGCTAAGTATGAAAGTAAATTTTTTGAAACGTCATCCTATATTTTTCTCCACTCACTTGAACAATTTATAAGAATCTATTGATTTTTTCTTAAATTTTAGTCAAATTGTGGCTATTTGAAAATCTCTAAAAATAATGATTTTGGCTCTTTTTAAATTTTAAGTCCCCTTTTTGGCTATATATGGCCAGTGAAAAAACAGGGCTACTCACTTTTAGGGACATTAGAAAATGGGGTTAATTGAAAATACCTTAGGAAACATACTGGAACTTGGGGAGTACATTGTGAGTGTCATTGGGGACTACTGGGAGATTTAGCCATGTTTGGCAGTAGACCAGCTATGAAAGTAGAAATTTGTTAAAATCATTTTATATCTTGGCTACTTGCCTCAAAATGTGCATCACCATTTTTGGCCTGGGCTAATACCCCTCCTTCCTAAGAGGGTGGGGGTGCTGGGTGCCAATTGTGAAGATGGGCATTCCTAGAACAAACTCTGGGGTATATGTAACTACCTACTTAACTCTGGAAGATCACTAATTAATAAATTTTCAGTTTCTCGTTCGGTGAGCGAGAGCACAGTTTGGATATGGCCGGCATGAAGACCCCACTTCAGTATGGCCGCCTACTGCAATCCAGGTTGTTTATTGTTCGTCTCTCAGAGACCTACATGGTCGGCCACAAGGGGTTGGGGGCGGAGAACAAGATCAGCTTTAAGTTTTAAACAATCCCTGTCATTTAGTGTCCAAAAACAATTTGATCCACATGGGTGCATAACTACATAACACAGCATTGTATTAGAATCTAGGAGCCAGGAAATGCACAAATTCTTGCTGCTAGCTGCTTTCCGTTTTCCCAACCCATCAAATATTGGTATCTCTACTTGTATAGAATAGAAGAGAAGGTACCAGTGTTTGTTGGGCGGTTATTGGAAACAGCATTAACTGACCAGTGTTGTCCGGTTCTTGATTTCTAAAGGGCCCATGGTCCCAGTTCTCAAGATTCGGTCTCAAGATCGAACTGGAGGTTTTATTAAACTGTGCTTTTTCTGTTTTGGGTGTAATATTAATTTGTTCAACTAGTGCACACAATGAAAAATAAAGATTATGTAATATTAATCATGTACAACCAATCAGATGCGATAACTTATTTAAAATGCAAGCTTGAACTTATATGTTTTTATAAAGTTTTGCTTATTTATCTAGAAAACATGAACCTTTTAAATAAGGCGTAACACCCTTGGTTCACATTCTAATTCCATTTTGAAAAGAAGTTGGGTGTCTAATTAGGTTCCAATGGCAATTCCAACAAAATTTGAAACCTTTGATCTGGAGACCTTAAGACCTGACTTATAACTTGGTCTTGAACTTGCCTAAATCTCAGAACTTGCCAACTGAAACAGATCTTAAGCAACTATCAGAGTTACAGCTTAGGATTCATAATCATGATTCTCCAAAAAATCAAAGACTCAATTCTAATAGATAAGTAATCACAATCCTCAAATCTTTTTCAAATAACAATCTTTTTTTTTAATGAAGATGAAGAAGATGATGATAACAATGGAAAGTTAGCAGAAGTGTCCATGCATTGCTCATAAAACTGCCAATTCATTTGCACAAAATCGCAGTTTTACTGCACAAAACAATTGTTAGTTCTTTCATAAATTCCACCAATTCTTTAAGGGTTTTGAAATACCTGGGACCAATGGTTGTGATTTGTTAATAAAAAAAATCGATCACTCTTTATAAATTCAAGTAGCCGTACAACACTTGTGCAGACTCCAGTCCGGAGGAGAACCGGTGGTTCTTTATAAATTCAAAAGCTATACAATAACAATTGTGTCCAGACTCGTAACCCAGTTGCATGCACACTCTGAGACCGTACTGAACAGGAAAAGTACAGTGTACAGGCTATTTTACTACTGCCTGTGGACCTGCTCTAATTCCTCAGTTGTCAAATGGGAGAGAGACCCAATGGCCCAACCTGTACATCACCTGAAATGATGCTTGCATGCAACTGAAAACTTGCCCGCAGAAGAAATCTATTGAACTGGAGACACACCATGCTGAGGAATTATTTGCCTCCTGTACTTGGTGGGATATGTTTACTAAAAGGATGCGCTTCCGATAACTTCAGAAGCTTCAAGGAGGAGACTGTTTCCATTTCATCAACAGGACCTGCTCTCGCTCCTATAGCCTACCTTGGAGGAAACCCAAACCAATAGGCTAGAGCTGGAGAGAACCAGTACCCACCAGTGTACCATCCACTGCATGCCCATTATGACTCAGCTGTCGATGAACCTCAACTGAGTTAACCTCTGGTATCAACTTGGTAACCCATTCTGTAATGAAGTAGGTCCCATACATAAGTAGAAAGGTCGGAAAATAGTTGACTACCCTAATATCTACAATGGTATGCCTAATAATTTTTTTATAATTCAGTTATTTTTGGCAGTAAAAATAATAATTAATTTACAAACCAGTAGTATACTAAAATTAATGAAGCTATTTTGCGTGAGAGTTTCATTGGGTTAGTTTTTTTGGCATTACAAGCAGCGCTTCTTAAAAAATTTCAGCAATTCCAAAAAAATTGTGCCCAGCCAGCCTAGGTACTAGACTACTAGGTAAGTAGAGGCTTTACAGTTTGTGCATAGGCAAGGGGTTTTGTTTTACTACCCACCTAGAAACAACCTGCAATTAGGTTGGTTGTTTAGCAGTTGTTAGTAGGTAGGTGGCAAAGAAAGCAATTCAGTTAACTACCATTGTTAGCCAGGGAACTGGAACCCAACAGATAACTTTTTCCTGACCACTTATCATCCATCCTTCATGGTTCATTGGTGGGTGTTGCTCGCTCTGGCAGGCCAATAGAACCTTGCAAAACTTGGGTGCAACTTTATAGTTCTAAAGTCCAATGATGCCAGCTCTCTCTCTCTAACAACCAGCTAAGCACTTACAGATTACTTCCTCCTGCATAACTTGTCTACCATTTGTCATAATGTGCTGACATCATATGTATGTATCTGCCTCTTAACTGGGATTGTTAGTTTGACTGGAGTTTGTCATTGACGTAGATGGTGAGTAGGCCATTGAAAGTTGGGTGTCTAAAAGGTTCTAAATATTAGTAGGATCACAGGGGAAAAATGCATCCCAACTGAAAAATGCTCCATTATATGATGTGCACCTGCAAGATTTTATTCCAAGAAAAGGGGGAGGGGGGGACAGGATAGCAAAATAAGAGGAAGAAGATGGGTGAAGGGTAGGGGAGGGGAGGAGAGGACATGGTCCAGAGTTAAGTACAAAGTCCAAAATCTCAATATCTAGAGCTAAGCTAGAAATCATCCTTCATGTACCTACAGCATATAAATATCTGACTTCTGAAGTGGTAATGGATGGATCTGTAGATCTATGTATTGCTTGGATGTGCAATGGACACAAGGATCACATAAATTCAAACCCTATGACAAGTTATATGGAAGTTCCCTCCTCACAATGATGACATGGGAGACATGGCCTTAGCCTTGGGCTTGATGTACCTAGATATGGGGCAAGTTTGGGGAAGATTGGACTTGGTAATTGGGTCCACCAAATTCAAATTCTTATTTGGTAAAACACGTTAAAACTTGAGATATTGTACTTGCAAAGTGGTCCAACATTAATAGGTGGATTCACAATTTGGTTTTTTTTCAAGTTTTGTCACTTGTGTAGTGTGTATGCAATGTGCAATGTCAAAATCTAGATTCCTGAGTTGAATTCATCATAATTTTGCTACATGTGCCAACTATTATATGTAATATGTATTATAATATATGTGTGCAATTATGAGTTCTCCAATCACATTGTAAATTATAATTTTTCATTCAAAAGTTCAAGGCACATGAAAAATAATCATTTTATAAATATGTGCAACTTTAGAAATGATCATAATTTGCAAAAGAAAAAAAGCTTAACCATCCAAGATTGGCCAAAAAAAAAATTTGCCCATTCTATGCCATTAAATGTCCGTAAATATTAAATGCGCAACACCTTGGGTAATACATATGTTACATCCTCCTAAGTCCTCACCCTAAATTCTTAATCTTAGGGATTATTGGGTCACTTACTACTACCCTCAAAAAAAAATTGGTGAATTGATTTGGATTATGGCCTCGATTGACCTAGCCCAATGAGCATCCCTTGCAAAATTGCATCCAACCCAATAAGATTGTTTATTTCATCAAACATTACAACCATGTGTGGTGATAATTTCAATTAGGAGTGCAAATGTGGCATCATCCTTTAAGCACTCTCCATCATTAGATTGTTATATATCATTAAGGGTACATTCATGGTTAGGGTACACAAAAGGAATGTCTCGCCCCAAAATCACTCTCAAAACACTACTTTGAATGACCATTACACTTATGAAATAATTTATTTGGTAAAGTTTTTGGTTTCATTAAAAACTTGCATACTTCTTGATTAAAATGGTGGTGATTTTTTGTGATTTGGATTATTAAAACATGTCCTTAAGTGTTTTGAAAGATGGCTTAGGAATAGTGTCCCATTGCATAGTTTTATCAAAAAAGATTCAATAGGACTAACAATATTTGTTCAAATTGCTCCATATTTTGACCACAAATAGAATAAAGTATGTTCTATATGACAACACAAATTTTTAGTATGATAAGTCACCAAATGTTCTAAAATTGATGTTAGAACCTTGGAATTTTTTAATAAATAGATGTGTCGATAAAGATAATTGAATTAATTTTGTTAATTACAAATTTACATTCCAAAGGCTTGGAAAGAAGTATAAAAGACATGAATGCAAAAAAATGGCATTATTTGATGTTTTTAATAGGGTTTTGGCACTCCAAATGAAAGTGTGTCATTTTGGAATGTCAAAGTAGTTCTGTAATCCTTTTTGGTTTATACTTGAACAAGACATTCAAAATTTGTTCAATTGATTTGAATCATTCATCATAAAATTTATTGGTTGAAAACCAAAATATGCGTATCCCCCTTTCATTATTTAGCATCTTAGAACATTCATTTTCATTTTTGCTTTAAGACTTTGGACACATGACAAATGGGTGTCATGGTTCCTATTGTGGTACCCCAACCATAAATGCACCTTTAAGTTATGTTGGACTGAACTCCATTGAAGTTTGCTAGATTGAATGTTTGCCCAATCTCATCACCCATGGAGTTGTACCAAATGTTGCATGGGTTATGATTAATCTCAAATTTGTTGATCCTTGGGAAAAATGACCCCTAAAATATTCGCTGAAATCAATTGTGTTTCACATCATTCTCACTAGGGTATAAGGCCTCACACACCTTTTGAATAATGAATTCATCATATTACCTTTCATCATATTGACTCCTCCATGTAATTAGTGATATGCCCACCTACCAAATCCATTTCATGTCTTCACCCCAAGCTTGTGGTTGATTGGGTGTGTTGTATTAATTGTATTTCTAGTGTGTAGGCATGGTAATGTGAAAGTTAAATTGTTCATACAATTTTCAATGGAATGAGGCCGTACATATTGGCCATCTCCTCTTTCCCAACATTAGTGTTATCAAACATTGTGGATGGTACATGTGTTGGTAAGTGCCTAACCACCATGCTCCTTTTGGTCCAAATGGGTTGTAACAAATAAGCCACATGTCCCCATTTTTAGTGAATTCTGGAACGTGTGGCCATAAGAATTCCTTTGCTTTTAAAAAACTTGGGCAAAATATTCTCAGTCTAGATTGGGGTGTGTTGGTCAACCCACATTTATGATATCCTATAGCTTCAATAAGTTGTTAAAAGACATTTTGAAAATCATGGGTCATGATGTTAAACCATGTCAAAATCTTGGATCGTCATGGTATTATGTTTGGATGCATACTTGCTCCACCTCCATTTGTGTAGCTCAATATGCACCCAAAATACATGTAAGTTCCATGTTATTTGAAGCTAGTTGGGTCATTTTGGCAAATGTTTTAACATCTTTTTCATATTGTTCCTTCATGTTAATCAAAGTTTAATTATAGCATTTGACATCCTCCATGGAATTTAGGTGTTCTTTTTCAACCCCCTTTGCCATTGTTTTTTCTTTTAATAATGTTTCTAGTTTAAGGGCAACCTCTTCCAACAACTTGACCTTTTTTGGTGTCCTAGTCAATTGTTCATGTAGCACATTGTGCTCCATTATTACATCATTAGTTAGACATGCATTGAAGCCATTTCCCTTCATATCACTTCAAGAGCATGTTTCAGCCCTTAAGTTTGCCTCCCCATAATATTGAAGTGGTTTTAAAGTGCTTGCCCCCTTTGCATGTGCCCCTTGTGCTAGAGTTTCAAATGGATCATATGATGCATCATGCCATTTGAATCACAACATCCAAATGGGCCTCCATTCACTCTTGGGATACGACATCTCCATTCATGGCCTCATTTGTGCTTAAGACTCATGAAGGGGACTTTGCTCCCATGGACCATAAGTTAGTCAACAACCCTAGGAACTACATTTCAATCAATGGATGGTTCCACACACATGATTGATTAGGCTACAACAAATATTGATGGTATTCATTGAATAGGGATTTGGGGGTGTGGTGGAATAGTTGATGGGTGTGGTGAAGTAAGTAACTAAAGGATATGCTTGAGTTACTTTTGCTTGATATGGAAGCACCTTGCCTACTTGGCCACTTGGAATGATCCTTTAGTCAACCCAAACCTTAAATGCCACTTCCACATACTCCATTCATGCCACAATTGAAGGCATTTGATTTTTGGCAAAGATTAAGTTCCATGTCATTGCCATGTGCATCTAGGCAACTCGTAAATTAGGCAAAATTATTCTTGCAATGTGTTTCATGTAAAGACAATGGCCATTCTCATCAATGTGGCACCACCACACATATTGGGAACATATAATGTGTATGAACATAGTTAAGGTAGGTGTTGTCATCCGAAATTTACTACCATGGCCAAGTCTTGAAGGACCTCAAGCTCTACATTGTGGCATTTTCCCTTTGCCCCATGGTCCTTGATCACTTTCCTATGCTCCCCATTACCTACTATGGTACTTTATTACTAATCCACCTTCACTAGTATAACGAGTGTTATACTCCTCAAACCTATGTTAAATCAATGGAGGTGGGATATTCCAGGTCCACTTAGCGTTGTTGGTTAAAAAATCATGTAGTAGGGGGTTGGGGTCCTTCAAAAGGTTCAACAATGAAATCTAGCACACAATTTTTTTCACATGTGGCATTGGGAATTTCAATGCCTTTTTAAAGGTCTCACTTTCTTCCACATGTATGGCATTGATTTTTTTTAATGCATTAACAATCATGCCAAGTATTCAAAATGAGGGTGAAAGAGGTGAGCATGCTAATTCAAACATGGTTGTTGATGACAATGACACTTGGGATGACCAAACAATTGTGACATGGGATTATGAGGGAGCAAATGTAATATTTGTTAGGCAATGAAGGAAAATACCATGTGGATATTGTTCGGTTATCAAAGGTCTTGTTATAGAAGGAAATTTCAATGACCTTTTATGTCAACACAAAACGTGTTGTGGATAAGGAATGAAGGTTCATAGCTTGGGATCCCATGTTGCATTTGAAGGCATATATGTTTAAGATCTCACAAATATGCCTGAAAATTTGTTGTACAAGGACATCCCCATGGTATTTCATGTTTACAACACATGTGAATACTTCAACACAACATGACCATTGAAACAATGTCAATAACAGAAATGTGTAATTTTGTTATGAATGTACAAAATGAACATTTAATAAAAAAAAGGAATGTGGTATTCCCCTTTGTTAAGTAGGTGAACCATGATTTTATTGTTCAAATTTTTCTTATTTTAAAAATTGTGAAAGTTTTTTGAATGATTTAAAGAAAACATAGACCATTTTTTATACATTAAAAAATAAATATAATAATAATAATAAGACAAAGGGAAAAAAATGAAATAAAACAAAGAAACTAGAAGGGGGAAAGGAAAAAAAAATCAAAAAACAAACACTACATGAGAAATTGTGTTCATAGAAACCACACTACCTTACAACTAGAATTCAAAAACCACTCAAATATAATGTGTTGCAACTACATCCTTTAAAGTGCAACTCCTATGCAACTACACTTTATAAATACAGTGATTTAATAAATAAATTTCCACGTTAAAAAAAAAACTAATTGTTCAGTAGTTGTGCCATAGTTTTAAATGTGTTTCATATACGATAATTTATATGCATTACATTTATGCATGTCATCAACTACATTTAACTTTTTGAATAATTGTATTGTAATTGTAACGTGCAACTAAGTTAGGATTGTTAAAAACGAACTCCACATTGAACAATTTTTCTTCAACTAATGTACAACTTTCATACATGTGATTATGCCTTATATCCACATTCCCACCATCCATGAGGTACAAGTTTTGTAACTAGTTTTCAATTATGAAATTTTTTCGTGTAGGTGGTTGGCCACTATTATACTACTAATTGCCCACTATTGTGCCACAACTATGCCATTACATGGCCACATGGATGCCACTAGTTGTTACATATGTGCCACTATGGGGCCACAATATTGGCATTGTTTTACAACTAGATGGCCATTATGGTGCCACTACTTGGGCACTAATAAAGTACTATCGATTCACTATAATTATAAAATGTGAATTTGTAGACCTCAAATGGGATCCCAATGCTACATAAACTATATTAAAAATATTTATATCAAAGGTACATCAAGATATGTCAACAAAAAGAATATGGCTAGATCGTATACATTTCAATACTTTCATTGTTTTAATGATCCATTAGTTGAACAAATAATCAAGTAAAATGTTTCTTCACTATATCATTAAGGATGTGGTTAAAATAGCCATAGTAAACTAAGCTAAAATTGTATTTTTGAATGGTCTAAGATGACATCAAAGGAACCCAAATGGTATCTAGAATTTTGCAAGGATTTATACCAAATTATTGTGAACTATTATGACAATTTGATATGTAGTTTTGAAATGGATGTTCTTTTGTATAATATCCTTCCCAAAAAATGGATTTGCCTTTTAATTCTTGTTTTATTGCAACAAGGTGTAATGTCATAGATGTTAATATTAATTTGTGATTTCTGATCAAGATTTAGGTTTCATTCAAGAGAGCTAACATATTAAAAATCCCAATATATAATGATTTGTTTTCATTATAACTAAAGGGCCTTTTGTAAATCCCAATTTTTTATTTATTTCCACCCATCTTTTTGGTCTCCTTGCACCCTCAAGACCTAGTTGGTCCATCATCATTGTCCCAAAAAACTTTCCACCACCTAGTACCCTAAACCTTATGGCTTAATGCAATATCTTCATCTATGAATATTTTGATAGCTGATTGAAACATCAAGTCCAATGCAAAGCCAAAGTTTCTATGCCTAGTTTGATGCCAGGACATTCTACTTCACCAAAATTTTTATATGTGCACAAAATGAACATTTGTACACTATTGATGATCAACCTTCTATCTTAAACAAACTCAAGTGGATGTCACATTTGAATAAAGGTGAAATATGTGCAATTTTTTTATGTATGTCACATGTTTACCAATGATGCCCCATGATTGATTACAAGAGCTTAAAATATTTGTTTCTACTCCTATTTTAGATGAAGAACGTTTTTAAAAAACATTAATTAGTTTGACACATTAGGTTGGGGAATGGCAAAAGTGATGCATGTTATGTTGTTAAACATTACCAAAGCAACATTTATTGTTACAAATTTCATTGTGATTAATGTGGATGAAATTACAACAATACTTGATAACGTGTAGTGGTTATCAATCCATTTGTATGTAGTCTAGAAATGGAAGAGGGTTTTGATCCTCTCATGTGTTGAAATACTAGGTTTGTTTCCGACCTTTAATAATATATTTTTTAATGTTGAAGTGCATGGTTGATTTTAGTGGTTTAAGGTTGGAAGAGCCAGCAAAAAAGGTGGTGAACATGGATTATGATGGCAAGGTATCTTCCCAAGCCATCAAATAAGTGCTACTTTGCAATTCAAAAAGAAAGTTGCACCTTTTGTTATTGGCATTCATTATTTTGTCCATAAAAATAACCTTGTTATTATGCAGTGATTAAAAGGGGTGCAATAGCATTAACATGTACCATTAATAATAATCGTAACCATTACTTAATTTTGTGTATTTCAAAATGTAAAAAAAGAAAAGAACTACAAATGGACTTGTTTTTATACAATGTTATTTTCAATATATTGGTATACATATTTAAAAAAATTTAAATCAATCTAATGAATATAAAATATACAAAAGTATTTTTTATGTTATGTAATTAGTGCTTTTAACATGTAATTAAATAATAAAAACACACAAAATACAATTTGATTTTTTTAAAATGACATAAATTTGGTAAGTTTTTAACATAATAGTACATATTTTTTGAAATTTTAAAATTTTAAAATTATGTATTGAAAACATTCCAAGAATATTTTTGAAAAAAATAGTGTAAAAGCACAAGTCTAAGGGGGTAGGTGTTTTGCTTTGAATAACCTTTAATTGCTTTATGCAATGTGGAGTTGATTTTGGGGCTAGCATGTATCCTTCCAATGTTAGAGTGTGTTCACACCTTGATCAAGATTGCAAACAATTGAAATGTCTTCATATGTGATTTCTTGGATTCTATGAAGTTGGCCTAACATGAGCTTTAAAAACTTTATTGTGACATTTTTATAGAATTTGAAAATGCCACATTTGACAATTTCAAATGCCATTAGGACTTTCATTAATTATCAAAAGTTGTTATGAATTAAATTTTTGATTTGAATGGCAGAGAAAAAAAGGTGTATCTCACATTTTCATTTTTTGGACATAAGTGTTTAATTACTTTTTACACAGATGGTGTTACATTTCTTAAATTGTCACCAAGGTTGCATTCAACATGGTGGTGAACAAAGTGAAAGAAGAATGCGAGGGGGCAACCTAAGGCCTTATATCAAAGCTTGAAAAACATTTCATAGATCTAAAGTCATGATTACTTTGGGGAGTTAATTATCTAGAATTTTGGGCGATCAATCCAAAGGAGCAAAGAAAGCTTTTATTTTTACTTGGGTGTGTTGAAGACCACTTTCCATGTTCCTTGTAATGTGGTGAATCAGGGTGGATTGTGCATGCTACAGGTTATACACTATTGCAACAATACAAATTTTTCAAAGCAACCATGCTCCATAACTTTGAGGTGGTTTTGTGAAAGGAGAATGACCTAAATCCACTTATGATATTTTGGTGCAAAAGGTTTCTTCATCTCCCATCCTCAACCACAAGCTTTCTAAATACATGTAATTGGTCGAAATTGTCAATGTCCAAGGTTTTGGTTTTATTGAAGATGAATTAACATTTGATGCTATCAACTTCATGAAAAAAAGTTGCATAACTATATGAACACACACTTGGACTTGTGCATTAGGTTCTTTAGTCATCATTTTTTCACTTGACAAAGTTTTCCTTATGACCAAACAATTACCAAGTGGGATGGCAAGGTCCATTATTTTGCAAATGCATAATTAACACAAGCTCTTAGAAGTTGAAGGTTTTTTTGAAAGTATAAGACTTGTGATGGATTTTTAAAATATATAAATTACTCTATTTAAACTTGTTTGATTTACTTGAATCAATTTCTTTTTGCGCTTTCTCCACTCTCACATTGCATGTTTAGTTTGTTTTTTTGTGTGTTTCCAAAGAGTTATTTTCCTTTTAGAAGGTGCATTACTTAGGGTAAATGCATGTTATGGTGATTCACTTTTGTGACATAATTGGGCTAAATTCTACACTTGGTGTTGTGATTATAAGTTTCATAAGTATGCACACATATACTAATTTGATCTTAGGGAATTGGATTAAATTTTTTAACTTAATTATCTAAATGAATATGTGAATTACTTTGCATAACTCATTAAGGTAAAAATAGTTATGGACTTTATAACTTGAACTTGTCGATTTGCCAATTGGCAAATTGTTTTATATATGGACATTGAAATGACCTAAATATTTTAAATATTTTGTATAAGGATTTAGAATATGGTACTTTTTTTCAATAGACACAAGTTTGAACAAAATTAATACAATATTTTTTAAAATATTAGTTATGGACTTTTAATTAATGTGAAAATGTTTGAAAAACATAAAGGTCCACATCTAATTCAATTTAAAGGTTTTTTAGGTTGAGTGTTTTTGGAGAAAAATAAAACAAGGGCCTCTAGAAGGCATAGATTTTAAAAAGAAAATAATATCAAAATAATATCAAATTTGGCCATCAATAAATGGAATTTTAAAAAATTCAAAATATGGACTTTTTTGGACTTTTTTTTCTGAGTTGTGAACCAAGTTTTAACTTGCATCTACCCCTCATGAGCTTTTGAGAAGGATGAATGAATGATTAATGGATGAGCACAAGGGTGAAATCATGGTCAAAGGAGCTAGGGGCGCCAAGGTAAAAATCATTTTCCAAGGATTTCACATGAGACATGTCATTCATGTGTTGGTTTACAATTTATAATCTTGTATTTCGGATACCCCATTTAGCATTACATTTTAGATATAAATACATTTTGACTAAAAATTGATTTTATATCATGTATATTATGCATTCATGGCCTTTATCAAATATATATATGAACAACTTTTGTTAAAGGCACATTTTCAAAATCCATAATTTTTACGGTCAAAAGCACTTTTGAACCAAATGTGCTCAAATGGGTTATAAAAACAATTTTTCATTAGTTCAGATCCTTTTTCTCTTCTAATCATCAATGTTAAAATCCTTTTCAATTTTCAAAAGGAATGGTGCACATTTGGTTGAAAAAAAAATGTTTGACACAAACAAAGACTGTCCACTCTTGAAGTTTGAGTGCTTTGAACATGTAATTTTTTATTTATTTGTGTCAATCTTTGAGCATGTAAACTTTGCAAATAATAGAAAATATTTCAAAAAAATTTATGATAATCCAAACTATTATGTTTCCCTTATGATTTTTCAAACATACAAAAATGCAATTTTAAGGAGTGTCCATTCACTTGGGTTGCTCCTTTGATTGTGATTTTACCCATAAAGTTTTTGGCTTGGTTGAATGATTGCTATTGAAGTACATAAGAAAAAGGCAACAATATTTTTAGGTTAACTTTTGGGGTTTTACTCTTGTCCATATTAAGTATTTGTTTTTAAGATGATTACAAGAACATGCCATGTTTGTAATTGAATCTTCACAAGATGTGCATGAAGAATGCAATAAATTAATATGTTTGCAATGATAAAAACATCATTAAATTCTAAGTTCTTGCATTAGGTTAAATATTCATTGGTGTTTTTTTTGGCAATGTTACACAATGCTTGAAACATATGTTTGTTGTAGATCTTTCAACTAACACTTGGATTCTATTTTGCAAATGTTTTGTGCTTTATTTTTTAATGGATTTTGGGTGCAAATAGGCCTTGAGTTTCAATGGGCAACACCCTTTTAGGGGTTGGGGTTCAAATCTCCTTCAAAGATTTTAGGTGGTACATCTTCTTACAAAATCATGCACAATGCCAATTGGTTGTGTGTAGGAAGTGGATGTGCTAGATGGCAACATTGACAACATCAAAACAAAATTCAGGGATATATCCATATGCATCAAGTGCTTCCAATGATTGTAAGGGATTTTAGGTTTGCATTGGAACCTTTCTATTGTTTAGTGCATTTGCAACCATTTTTTCAATGGGTTTACAAAAGTCCCTTATGCTTGTATAATGAACTTTTGAGTTTGACACTCAAGCATGTCCAACTAAGTTACTTATATATTCTTAGTGATCATTTCCTTGGTTTCTATATGGTAAGCCAAATGCTTAATTCCTCTTTTGACATGTATAGCTCTACATTAGCCAATTTACTATCCATAAGATTTGTGAACTATGTGCTTGAAGAGCTTGCTTGTTTATTGTAGTCTCATATATGTGTGTGAGCCTATTTTAGGTGTTTTCATTATGAGGTAGCTTCATGCCTTTGTTGCAAGTTATGAAGTGATAATCTTTTCTACGGATTTACTCTTACAAGCTCTAGATAACAATTCTTATAATAACAATTTTATGGGTGTCAAGCACTTAGGTGGCATGAAGTGTAGAATCAAGCTTGCCACTCCCTTAGAGTTTTACCATGAAGACCATAGATCAACACATTTCTTGGAGTTCAGTAATTGGGAGGAAAATGAGACCACAAATGCAACAATTTAGCCCTCCTGTTGGTGTTTTATGTAGCTTAATGTACTCCCTTGACAATAAAGCCGTAGCCAAATTTAGTCCCTTGCCAACACAATGTTGCCATTTTGTAATCACGTGAATTCAGGCTATGGGCCATTATGTTGACATTTTCAATTTATAACTGGCCCTAACATCCCCACTCTTCAATTTAAAAAGTCACCTACAAAGTTCCACCTCATGAAAAAAATCAGCCAACTATGCCAATTAAGGTTTGAGCTATGCAGCCACATTCGCTACTAGCTAGACTTGAAGAAAAAAAGACTGATTCACATGACCTCATGATCATGCAAAACCCCCTCTCCTTAAAATTCAAGTTTTAACTTGAAAAAAATTCTCAGTTGATGATTTTTTAGAAGATACCATAGTACCTGGGCCAGTTTGACACTAATTACATTATTTTCAGAAATGTTGAAATTTCCCCTCAAAAAAATTAGAAATAATTTTTTCCGAGAGAACATTTGAGAATATATCATTTGTTGAAATGGAATCCTCAAAATTAATTAATTATTCAACAAACAATGTGTGTAGAAGTGGCCTAGGTACTACAGTAGTCAGGCATCAAGGTTTAACTCCTTGGGAGATCATAAGCAATTTCATTCATTTATTCAATTTTTGAAAAGAGTGTGATTTTTTACTTTGGCACACCCATGTAGGTACATAAAGTTGTTTGGGTTGGAAATCCTGATTCAACAAGAATGGAATTTCACAAACCTAGGGTGTGAGAAATTGATACTTTGTGTCAAAGCAATTGAATGATGGATTTGTCAATATCAGAAGTTGAAAAACCTGTTGGTGAGTAGCTAAAATCTCCTTGGGAAGGCAATAGTTTTAATCTTAGAGGGACACTATAAACCGCATGCAAAAATAACTAAGTGCATAATAGTTAGGACCAAATGAAAGAGTGCACAAAGGACTAAAGTAGGTTAAATCTAACAGATTTCTTTATTCCAAGGAGAATGACAAAAAGTTAACGATTGACACATCTTGCACTATGAATTGGAAGTAGGGTTTTTTCTTTAACACAATTTTTTATTTGTATGAAGGTGACTAGACCAAGCACTTTGAACAAGCACTAGAATCCAAATTTCTTAATTTCTTAATAGGAAACATTAAGTTTCAGATATAATGGATTAACATTGAAATGAACTTCGATCAATTATTGACTATTTTGAGATATAACGAATAAGTTTTCAATTTGTGAAAGGGCCTTGCAAATTTCTACATGCAATTGAAACTATAGAATTGGTAGACTTTCTATAGGAGTTTTTAAGTGTGATGTCAGTTGTTTACACAATTTAAGGTCAAGAGTGTCTTCCAACATTTGTACAGCTTCTAGATCTGTGACTACGAGCAAGCATCATCAGTAAGCAAATATTGATATTTGGGGAATTGAATTAAATTGCTGCTATAAAGATTGTCTTTTAAGGAATTATGGAATCATTTCTTGTCTCAAAAACAAAAAAAAGTTAAAATTCTTCCAGAATAACAAAATTAAGGACATGTCAAACTAAAAAGGCTTATTAGAGATGAACGTGACACCTTATTACAATGATATAAAGATTACATAAGCACCCAAAAACATCTAATTTTTCTATGAGATGATGGACAAAGTTTTGGAAAAAAATTGATATTGTTGATGCTTGGTCAACCTAGTGGATTTCATCAATTTCCAAGGAATGAAACTCACAACAAAGATGGAAAAAGACTGTTGCTACTATGAAGTTTACCAAGAAAAGCAATGTTTGCTACTCGTTTTTCCAGAACCAAAACCAACCCATCTTAAAACTGAAACACATCACATAGCCTACCAAACAATGCAACATAAAAAAATTTGCCTAAAAATATGGAAAAGATTGAATTCAAAAGCCTAATGTACTTATATAGAACACCCCATCAAAATAAAAACTAGAAAAATAGAAAATAGAAAAGGAAATAAGTAGTAGAATCTAAAAAGCAAGGATTTGTGGAGGCTTGGAGTGAGCTAGTCGGAAGACAAGACTGGCCTTTGATGTGGATGAGTTTTCAATGACAACCTCCGTGCTTGCAACTCATAAAAAAATTTACAAATACACATTCATTCCATGGAATGAACTTGGTAGTCCATGGATGACTAAGTTCACACTCTGAATGGCTGGATCACCCAATGACCCCCACTATAGCTGGCACTTAGTTCTATGAACTCTAAAATAGCTCTCTGGCTTGTGGGTTGGCTGACTCAGACACTCCCATTCAAGCAAAGACTTTGATCCTCTGTAGGATTGTTTTGGCCATGGAGCAGATCATTATTCTCCAAAAAACATGCATGCAAAAGCAGAGCTAGGTGACATAAATTTAAGACTAGTTGAAGACCATTTGATCTGGCCCTTCTTTCATTGAGTAAATATTCTTCTTGATAGGAAACACAACCCGTCAATAACTTTACATCTGACAGTGAAATGTAATTGACTGAGTAGAAGTTCACACTTGATTGCATCAAGAATGAACCATTGATGCATTCTCCAGTCCAAAAAATACTGCCCTGTCCTATTCAATTTGATGAAGGTCCTGCTATTCCTAAGTGTTACGTGCATGTCAAACTGCAGCCACTATGCACCACTGTACCCCCGCCAGACAGTGCGGAACTCCTCACGGAAAGAGTTGAGGCGAGCCTTCAGGTTTGGTGTGCGGAGACTTGCATGCAATATAACTACTGCAAACCAAGACTCAAGTTAGATCTTCCCTATTGTCAAAAGGTCCTTTACCACAAACAAGTCAAGCAAAGAAAATCCACTGAAAGCTGAATCAAATGGATTAATAACAAATGGACATCTTTTGGACACACCACAGTGGAGATTGCTCCACTCTTCTACAAGAGTTATCAATTACAAATTAAGTACAATCACGAAGATGGTTCACAACAATCCAGGAGCTGCACAACGAATCCTGAGATATGTTCATGCTCAATCTGGAAGCTGACCTGGTTGGTTGTCTTCAATGACATACAAGAAGATAAAAGATTGCACAGTAAGAATCAAATGCATGTATTGAAACACAGAACTGGTCACGTACACAAAATTCCAAGAGCAAGTGATAAAAATATCATATTAATTGCTGAAGCTAGAAACCATAGCAGCACGCTTACTGCACATCCCAAAATCAAAATCACAGATAAATAAGAATCATATCATAAAGAAACATCAAACAGTGCTAATAGCTAACAATCTACATCACAATTGCACCAAGAGAGACAACCACTCATCCAGAATGTCATATTTTCACCTCTGGTACCTGTCACAAGTAGTCATCTCATTTCCACTTCTCTAGATCTTGTTCTCCCTCCCTTCCAACAGTTGGTATCATCCTACCAGTAGCTGAATTCCATACCTGATATCAAGCCAACAACAAAGAAGCGGCGATCTTGGCCACATATGTAAACTGTTCCTTTAGCTTGCTGGCCTCGTGCTGCTGTCCTGCAAAGGGGAAGTACCTAAGGTCATGCATTTGGCTCTTCATCTTCCAATTGGATGTGAATTTCTGAAAGAGGGTGGAGAATATTACAGCCAAGAAAATCTGACCTCTTGTATGAGTGAACCTAATACTAAAAGTGGATGCCAGTTTTGTCAGATGATCTGCTGAGGGCAAATAGCCACAGTGAGCATGTACACTTCATCCAAGATACATTTGGTTGGGTGTAAGAGACATAAAATCCATCTGTGCTTAACTACACTCTTTGTTCTCAGATGACTGTCACCCAAAACATGCTTTTGCATGGGAACAAGAGATACAATGGCAATGAAAGGTCACATAAGGTTGTCAGGCTTACCTAACAGGTGGCTGCAACTTGGCAGCAGCAGGTGGTGATATCCTTCTTACTGCTCTTCTCAGTGTTTCACTTACTGACACTGCAAAACTGCTCAATCATCAATATTGCTCATCAGCAATTTGAGCAAATGATCATACAAAAAAGAAAGGGTGTGAATGGAACAGCTCATGATTTTTGAGAGTTCCTTAAGTTTCCATGGCTCTTGGGCTGATGCTGAGGATGATAACATTGCTGACTACTGAGGTGGCAGGATGTTGAAGAATTAACTACTAATCATGATCTCCAAAATCATGAGTGCCACACTTGAGAAGTAATCCTTTACATCCATCTATGGAACTGGAAATTGCTCCATTTTCCAACAACTTTAGGCAACCATATTCTCTTCTGAAATTTGAGCTGCATCAAATTGAGTGTGTCCATTATCTCAGCCCATGCATGAATAAGCCTGTTCTGGTGGTATTGAGTAGAGTAATTCAGGCCATTTAAAACAGTCTAAATTTCCTTTCTTTCATTCCTTTCACAGTGAAGCACAGAGCAACAGTACCTGTCATTCAGGCATCCAATGCTCAGGGCTGCAAAAATCACTGAAATAAGTGCCAAAGGTCGTCGGACAAGTGCAATCACTGTGGAAAAGAATTTCTTCCATCATTAAACATTCCAAGAAGTATTCAAAGAAGCACATCTCTGGACTCATTTTCCAGTGGCATGTTAAGCTCCAAGTAGAACAGAATGTGGCATATGTTCAGATACAACATTCGGGAACATATTTCCAGTCAGGAAGCATGTCCAGATATTACATTCAACCTTAACCAATACACACAAATATACAACCCAATTGACATCATGAACATTTAAATTCCAAAGGTAGCCAGTAAGCAGTTGACTCACCAAGCATTAGAGTCAAGATGATGAAGTAGTTTGTTCGATAGCTGCACATCAAGCAATAAATGCAGCAACATATCAGGTGGAAACATTATAAAGGCATCACACTAATTCAGAACAGAAAAGAACAACTTGAATCAATTGGAAAGCATGCCCACAACAACTGATCTGAATGAAGAGTAGAAGAGGAAAAAAGCTCCTTACAAAAACCATAGACAGATTTTTATTTCACATGTGTGTTTCCAAGATGGTCCTACAGAAAGTGTGAGACCTCCTTTAATCCTCCCCAGAACTGCCACAACAAATCTAATAAGGGGTTCACTGCTCACAATATTGTTATTAAGACTGATAACATGAATGCACAAATGATGTGTAGATGTTTTTTCTTCCCTGTGGCCAGAGCTCAAAAACAGGTGAAATATTCTATCGATCTTGATAATTCCACCTTCAAGCACAAACTACCCCGATGACAGGTGAGATGATCTTCCAGACCATCATACAACATGTGGAATCTGAGTTGTTTGTGTCACTGAAATTGCTACATAAATCTTGATCAATTTTGAACTATTTGGAAACACATCAATCACAAATACCTGATTCAATTTCCACTCTGCCAAAATGGCCAGTTATCGAAATTTTAGGGTTTTCAGATAGCACTACCACAAGCTTCAACAGAATGATTCATGATCAACAATTTCAGAACCTGTTCTCCAGGTATGTTTTTTTTTCCCCCTGAAGAGAGCTCGTCTGCCACAGCTGAAAACGAAAGAATTCTACCACTTGAAACCATTTCGGTACTGTATTCACGCATCATCATGTACTCAATGTGTACAGAAGTAGTTGAGACTTACCCTTCCCCGGGGAAAAAACCTTTGTTTGTGTCGAGAAAACCTTATGAAAGAGAAGGAGGCAAACCATCTGCCGAATAAGTGTCACTTCCGTCCTGCGAGTCACATTTACATAAGAAACAGGGAAGAATAGGAAGAAAAAAAGTTTCTCTCACTAGTAGAAATTGCATTTGAGGCGGGCGTTCCATTTGGATTGCGTCTTCGGTGTGCTGAACTTCTGAAAGAATTCTGGCAACGGCCTTGGAGGCGTCGCCCACTCCACCTCCTTCAACTCATCTATCAACTCCTCCGCCGTCACATTACTCCAATCCATCGCCTCTTTCGTTCTAGAATGTCCCTGACCTCCCTGTTCTTCCAGATTCTGTTCTTCACCACTCAAGGTTCTTCAACCCCTTCTCAAAAGGAAAAAAGGGAAAAAATAGTAAAATTAGGAGAAAAAAAACACTCTGCGAAATCTCCTCTTCACATGCAATTGGTGCTTCAGATTACGCAAACAACAGGGCGCGGAAACAGATCCTTTCGATCGATCTAGAGCTCTCTGTGTCTCCTCTCGCTCTCTCTCTCTCCCGCGCGCGCGAGCTCCTCTTTGCTTCCCACAAGCCTTGGGGTTCCATCAAAGTCTCATCTGATTATGAAAGAGAAAACAGACATTCTTGGATGCAAACAAACAATCCACAGAAAATGGATGAAAAGAGTGCAAGAAAAATCTGCTTCTTCTTCACCATCGTACTAATTTACGGCTTTGCATCCAAAGTCTCATCTGATTATGAAAGAGAAAACACACATTCTTGGATGCTGAAAATCCACGGAACTTAGATGAAAAGAGTGAAAGAAAAAGCCGCTTCTTCTTTCTTCTTCTTCACCATCGTGCCTACTAGTTTAGGGCTGACATCCAAAGTCTAATATGATTATGAACTTAAAACCACATACTCTTGGATGTAAAACAACAAAGACTAAAAAAGAAGTGAACCGTTAATTTATTTATTTAGGTTAATTTGTTTGTGGGCTGCCTCCCAAAAACTAGAAAGACTGCAAAGGATGGATGAGGTTTGATTCAGTGGGATGAAAAGAACATTGGAGCCCAAACGGCTTCTTCATTCCCCCCTCCTCCTCCATCCCCCAAGAATTTTTAAACATGTGGTCTTGGGGGGTTATTAGAAACACTGAAAGACCCCCGGCGGTTATTATTGAGGTTCTTAGGACTCATTCAAACTGTGGTTCTGAAAAACAGCAAAGAACTCTGGCTCTGATATGGGGTAAACTGGCCCATCACCAATCACCTGCCGATGACCGAACGTTTATTTATATCTTCATCATATGTGCTTCATTTTGAGTGATTTAAAATGTTATGGGAGCGTTACCTCAAGCTCTAGAAATCATTTTTGAAGTGCAAATGAAAGGGAGTAATGAAAAAATAACAAGAAGAAAAATAAGCTTTCCAACATACAAAACGTGTTTTTTTTTCTTTTTCTTGTCTTTGAACCCTTCCCACTTTCAAACCTCATAACTTTCTTATTTTTTGTTTATTTTAAACAATTTAAAATGCTACAAGAATGCCACCTGAAGTTCTACAAATCATCTTTAAACTCTAATAGCAACAGAACAACATACAAGGAATGTTTAACAATAGAGCAACATACAAGGAATGTTTTGGGTGTTTAGAAATCGATCTTTGTAATGTTTAGTGATTTGTTTTTTTGAGCTTTTGACCCCTTCTATTATGGGGAACTATAACTTTTTCAATTTTATTTCATTTTTGATGATTTTTGGTGTGCCAATAGGAGGGGTTCAAGTTTTGTTACGACACCAAAACCAAGGAGCCATTCGCTTGGATTTGGTTAACCTTGAGTGCTTAAGTGTTTGGTCACCGGCCAGTTTACCTTAGGCATAGCCATGGTTCTCCAAAAAAATGATTTTTCTTTTTCAAATACCCACCATACAAATATTAGTTCCTTATTGGTTTTTTCATGAGAATTAGTGATTTTTTAAGGAGTTTGAAATAACTAGGACAGGTAGTTCTTTGATTTTTGAGTTTTTTTCAAAAAACTAGAATCGACAGTTCTCTAATTTAGTTTTTCTAAATAATTGTAATTGACAATTTTCGAATTCAATTGTTCCAAAGAACTAGAATCAATGACAAATAATATTCTTATTCAATTTTTTTTGAAAGAACCAGAATCGACAACAATTCTTTAATTCAAATTTTCCAAAAGAATTGGAATCAATGGTTTTGTGATTCATTTTTTTCAAATAACTAGAATCGATAGTTCTTTAATTTGGAAGCATTCCAAAAAATTGGTGTGACCTAAAGGCATGTCAAGTAAAAGGCATGACATCTATAGGGTTTTATTTTTTGTATTTTATTGCATGGGATGTGATCGTCACCTTTGGCTATTTGTTCATGAAGATTGACAATGATGGCAATTGGCAAGAGGGAAGCCATTACTTTGCTAGATCTTCTATACTTGGTTTGTTGTTAAGTTTTGTGTGTTGGCCAATAAGATTTGTGTGGAAGTGTTGTATGAAGGAGGTGCAATGGAGGATTGCGATAAGGAATGTCAATAAGGATTTAACTAGAGAAGCTTTGGGTAGAACTTTAGAAAAGCTAAGTACATTTCGTTAGTTTTGTGTGTGTGATTTAGTTTCCACAAAAAGACACTATATTCAACATTTCTTTTCCATTGTGTAGGGATCAATGGCTTGGAAGTTCTAAATAGAACCTTGGAGTTAAGTTTTTATATTTCCCTTGATCTAGAACCACAGAATTGAAAAGTATGACACAATCTAAGGTTCACCATCTTACAGGTCTCGTGTTCAAATGTTTTGGGTTGGGATTTGGAATTTTGGGTGGATTATGAAGAAGGTACATTGTGTGTGCTAGGTTAGAAGGGACTATCATCATTAGGGGAATAGGGAATAAGATTTTAAGGCTTTGGATTTTTGTTGTTGGATCAATGAGATAATACCTATGAACAAATTAAAGTGATGAACAAAAAGAGTCTATCCAAATTTCTAGGTTAATGTCATCAACGTCTATCATGATTTGTGTATGTTAATAGAATATAGCTACATTGTTGTTGTGATGTTGTTCATTAGAAATCACTTTCCAAGGATCTTATGAATAAAAAGGATTCAACAATTTGTGTCGATTATTATAGATGTTGCATAACACAATTGTTAAGGTAGTTAACACATTTTCCCAATTTGGTTACATTGGAATCAACAATTCTTTCTAATTTCAAATGATGACACAACATTGGTAGATGATTTTCTTAAAAGAATCAACAAAGAACCAGTAGTTCCAAGTAGGTTTTCTAACTAGCTATTTGATTTTCTTGAGAATTGTCATTATAAGTCAAAACCAATGTTAGGCAACTACAAAACCTTAATTCAAAACTAACCCAATTCTTAGCTAGTTATCAGAAAAAGAATTAGTTGGGTATCACCTAGGGCATTACCCAAATTGATATTCAAATTTTGGATATCAAATTTGAAATACCAATTCATTAAAAATTGGGTCTTTTTTGAAATTTTAAACTTTCGATACTTGAGTAGGTTATATAGGTCTAATTCTTAAGGGTTTAATAATAGGGAGTCCAAGGTTAGTTAGGGTTTAAGGATTTAAAGTGGAGGCAAGGTTTAAGGTTTGGGAGGTGCCATTTTGTAATGAACCTTGCTATTTTATTTTTGGCTTATGAAAATTTGAAAAAATATTTAAAAATTTTAATTGAAAAAAATTAAATGAATTAAACAAATTAGTTTAATATAATAACTAATCTTAATGAGTTAAGAACTGGTTGTGAAAGAACTAATTAGGCATGAATAAAAATTCAAAAACCAAAGATAATATGAATTTTTTTTTTAGTTGTGAAAAACATTTCAATTTTTAAATTCGAAAAATGTTTGAATTGAAACAGACAATTATGAAAAATAATTAACAACTACCCAACATTGCTCATTTTTTTAAAAAAATATTTTGAAAAACATCAATCAAGGTCCATATATAACAACATTTTTATTGGGTAAATATAGTTGTCAAATGGTGATTTCTTTTTTTCAAAATTGTTTTAAAAATGTGTTTTCTAAGTTTTTTAATTGCCCAATTTGCAATAAATTCATATTTTGAAAAAATCAATATATATTTTTTATTGGGTTTTAAACATGTAACTGAAATTTGAAAGATATTAAAACTTTTTTACTTTCATATTTTCTATAGCCTAATTGGGCTAAATTGTCGTATGGATGATCATCATTTTCAATTACGTTACATAAATAAGAAAAAACATTGCACCTTATAACATCTTTGTTTTGTAGGGGGAAAAAAACCCCAACAACATCAACAAATGTTTTTTTTTAAATGATGTAAATTCACCAAATTTGAAGAAAGAAATTTTTGAATCATCAAATTTCTACCATAAGGTCCAACAAGTAACCACAATGTTTTAAAAAATTACTATCAAATTTGCTTCGTAACCAAATGTAGTTGAAATTTGTTGTTAATGATCTTTAATTTAACATCACAAAATTGATAAAAAAAACAGTGTTGCCTTGTAACAAGCAAAGTGGAAAAAGGATTGATGCCTTTATATATATTTTAAAGTGCACAAATAATGTGTTAAAATACTATTGTGAATAACTACCTATTGTGTATTGATTGTTAGTTCATTCAAAATAACTAAGAAAACAAATTCAACTCACCAAATCCAATCCATAAGTATGTACATATAGGTTAGTGTGTATTATAAATTGGTACATATGTATGGATGTACATTAATTACATGGGTAGGTAAGTAATTCTTACTTGTTTTTATTGAATAGCCGGTAGGCTGAATAGGTACATGTAAGTAGGCACGTAGGTGGGTCTAAACACAATTAGGTTGATTGATGATTATATCTTTTTGGGGTTGAATGACAAGTAGCACAAAATGTATCGCAAAATTGTGAAACATGTAATTTCATTAAACTAAAAAATTGAAATCAATATTTATTTTGCTCATACATAATAACATTAAAAAAAACCTTAATTCAATAGACATTAAAGTGGATTATTATGAAATGTAAATAGGTTTAGATCTAATCTTTATAATGTCATTTTTTATAAAAGTAGGTGCATGTAGATGAAAATAGTTTCAAAATCAAAAATTTGAAATTGAAAGGCATTAAATATATATAATAGGCTTTTGAAACCATGCAATTTGCAAGTTAATTATTTTACTTTTGAAATGGAAGTAGCTTTAAACACAAATTTCACATATGTATATTCAAATATACCTCTATTTATGAAGGAAGGTGTCACAACCCTACTTTGAGAAAGGTGTGAGGATGAAATTCACACTCCCAAAATTGGGACTTGGGAGTCTTCCGAGACTCCCAAAATTTCAAAGTTCGATGGCAGGGGTCAAAACACCTCGCATTTGAATAATTTTTATATCATTGGAAAGCTATCAAAGTGTAGATGTCGAAAATGCCCTCGCATGGGCCATTTGGACATCTGCAGCACAAGTTATGGCAAAAAGAAGGGTCGGGAGTCTAATTGGCAATTTAACTCCTGACCATTAAAAGTCAGGAATTGACCCGACCATGGTGCGTGCAGTTAGAGTGTGATAAATTGTTGGAAAGATCTCAAGAAGAGCCACAAGTTTGCTTTAGACCTCATCCCAATCGGAGGTCTGAGCAAAGAGTTATGACCTCACAAAGTCCTAGGAGTCCAAACTGAGACAATTTCAAGACTCCTCCTTGGGAGTCTAGGGACAAAAAGCCATTCGGATGTGGGTGCTATGGAGAGGCACATAATATATTATATGGGGGAAGGTGGTGGCTTCCCCCGAATTCAAGCCATGGTGAATTTTGTGAGTCCAGGGTTGCCTGTGGCTTGTCCTAGCACCAAGGGTGCTCCAAAAAGTGAACTGACCAACTTGTTGGTTGGTCGGATACAGGTTCGAGTAAGTGAATAGCTTGTCACTCTTCCTAGTCCCATCCCAGAACTTCATCACACCCCTCTACCCCTTCTAGTGCTGAGAACTAGGAGCATGCCCCGAGTTCCTCACAATTCCACTATTTGAGTAACTTAGACCCAACTTGGGTCTAATTAGGAACTTGGGAGTGTGTTAGAAGGTAGTTTGTTTTGTAGTTATGAGGTCCATTAAACCGGGATGCTTCAGATCATGTTCTTGGTGTTTTTGGAAAGTTCTTGATGAGAAGGGGTGCATGGGCTTGGTTCCATGACCTTTGGACTTGTGGTGCAAAGTTTTTAAACATTGAATGATGTCTTCATTGAAAATTAAATTAAAACGTAGTTGAAAATTTTAAAGGAATTGGGGTGTGCCTTTGGTGTTGTTGGAAAGATCTTGATGAACAGGAATTAATGGAATTTATTTGGTAAGATTTGCATTCAAAACGTGGGAGATATTTATTTTAAAGTGATTTTTGCCATTGAAAATCCAAAAAAACTAGGTTATAGAAGGAAAAATTAGTTAAAGACGTGGTAACATTTGGGCCAATGGCATATGCCACATTAGTTTACATGGTTATCATTCATCAAACTTTGGGTTCACTTTCTTATGTGTTTAATAAACAATTTTGAACATGTCAAATTTTGGACATTTATTAGCTTGCCTTTACATGTAAGCATACTATTTGGCACACTTGGTCCATGTTCACTATCATTATTGTCTTCTCAAGCATTTTGCAAGGTAGAGTGGTTCATTTTTGAATCCAGTTTTTAATCCATACTTGGGCTCCGTGTTGTTTCACTCTATTAGTGACAATGAATTTTTTTTTAAGGATGGGAAGTGAAAGATTTGTATAAGCTTGCTAACTCTTGGATGTCGAATCTACAACTAGTCCATGCATTCCAACTAGTTAAATTTGACCATCAAAACATGACCTCATGGCTTACAAGCCACCTTTGTGTTTGAAAAAAGGTTATGATTAAGTGAAATACGTGTACTTATGTATGTAAACAAGTATGCAGGTACTACATATTTTAGTCCCCTTTGACCATATCCATGTTCAACATTCTAAAACATGACCACAATGGCTTAAGTAAAATCCTACTGAAAAGAAACAATCTGGACAAAAAATTGAATTTTCTTTGAACTACCATCATCTATTACACATATTTGAAGACACCCTAATTTTTGGACACACATTTACACTAATGATTTATATATCTAAGATGAAACAGGTGCCTTGACAACAATAAGCAAGTGGGGCCCATTTTTAGGGGGGGTCTTCAACACAACCCGATTAATCTACCCAAGACCCAAGTATATCCACCTTGTTTAGAACTTGAAACATGGTTAATGAAAAAATAGAATATGTGTTATTCAAAATTTTACAATCCCCAAGAATTCATTGAAAAATAAACATTAATGTGGAAAATTCTTAAGAATACAAACCTAGGCAATATTGCCAACTACCATAGGCTCTTGTTCAAAGTCATAAAAAATGCCTTCCCCATAATCTATTTAGTTTTTACATAATTGTGTCTAGGAATTTAAATCAAGTTTTCATGCATAGTAATTATTGAGTTTTGAACTTTATAATAAAAGAGAACAATTGAGATACAATATCTAACATAGGGTTGCTTGGCATTTGGTTTTGATGAAAGGAGAATTGGATCATTGTAAAATGCAGCATCTATGACCACCACTACATCAACCTCTTGTAATAGTCTACTATAGTTGTTGTTTGGCACTACAACATTGAACCCCAAACTTCTTAAAATCCACCATCCATTGATATGAAATACCTGAAAATGTTTGCAAAAATCCACAAAGTATGTTCACAACCATAAAATACAAAACAACCAACATGTCATCTGGACATGAATTGTTGTGCAAGTCAAGATTATTGTTCTTTCTTTCTACCCTTTGTTGTAACCAAAAGCAAGTTTGTACAATAGACATTCACATAATGAAACTAGAACTGTAACCAAATAGATCTAATTGGGCATGAAAATTTAGATATGTTCCAAAGTCTGGGACTTTTAGAATGTTACAACTTCCTTCTCATTATTCTTTGAGATGTTCCTATGACACGTTTAAGCAATTTGCACACAACCCACCAAGTCATATTTACATCTTATGCCATGTAACACGTTTTGGCATGTTTAAAGTAGGGTTCCAGAGGCCCACTTTAACCATGAAAAACTCCTTCAAGAAAGTGTAGTCAATTCGAGTGCACACCAAGAAAATGGACAACATTTCAAACATCCCATTGATTACAATTTTATCATGTTGCAAATAATTATGAAAACACTTCTTTGGCCAACACCAACTTGCTTTACATAGCTACAAAAAAATCCAATGAAACACATTCATTACATACAATTTCACCACTTGTGCTAAACTTGTTGCCCCTGCATAGTCATAATTCCTTATAGCAAACAAGCAACATCAAGGTCATGATGACCCACTCTATTTTTTGCAAGTAGTCATGTGATGGGTGTTGCCTTAAAATTTCATAGCAAACAAGTAGCATTAAGGTCATGATGACCCCACTTTGTTTTTTGCAATTAATCATGTGATGGGTGTTGCCTTAAACCCTCAAAGTAAACAAGCAACATCAAGGTCATGATGACCCATTCTATTTTTTTGTGAGTAGTCTTGTGATGGGTGTTGCTAGAAGGGTGCAACCTAATTAAGATGAGAAATTATGTGAACCAACAATCTACAAAATGGAAACCTAGAGGATTGTGAACCATTTTTGTAACCAAAATTTGGTACCCAAATGTATCTAATGTTGCTTTTAAAAGGCTTCCAAAAGGCACTAATTTGTTGTACCAAGTCCCAAAAGATGAGATTGAGAGGTGAAAAGCAGCTACTGCATCCTAGTTGTTCTTATCCACTAGTACCCCATGCCTGACTTCAACAAAATCAAAGGCTCTTGAAAAACAAGAGAAAAAACCCAACATTGTGATTAGGAGGAAGAAGAGGGGAGGAAAGAAGAAGCTTTATGTAGGTCAATCTCCAAGAATTTGTGAGCATGTAGCTCAAAGTTGGTGATTGGAACCATTGCCACAATGTGAAGATTAGGTTTTAATGTGTTTGCTCCCATATTCAAAAACACATTATGGCAAACCTTTTCCTTTGAACATGATCAACTGCCATAAAAAGGAAAAAAAGTGTTGCATGGTGCCCCAAAAGCCCCAACTCCAAGGCTCAAGCTTTCAACAACCTTGCAAACTGCATCACAATTTGCTCATTATTGAACAACAACAAGAATACCTTGCCATTCTTTCTCTTTTTCATTTCAACCCAAACACCTAAAAACCATAATGAAAAACCATGTACCCAAAGTATAACAATAATCTATCCATCATCATCACATCTGCTAGAAACAAAGTTAGAATTATCATCATAGACGAACTAAACCCTAGAAGATCTTCTCTTTCATCATCTTTGTTATCCAACTAGTCAATCTTTTATTGGAACCTTCTTCTAATTCATGCAACACATCATTCAAGGGCTTAGAAGGAAAAATAAGAAGGAAGAAGAAGATTTTTATTATGAAAATGTAGAGAAGCTACCACTTTGTAAGAGATACATGGATGTGCATTATGTTGTTTTGCGCAGAATAGTCGATGTAATCCTCTAGAGAAGAAGAAGGGTTGCCACAACAATCGACCGTGTTGCACAATGTTCACCATCGTTGTTGCTTCTTAGAAGAAATTTAAAAAAAAATTGCCCAAACTTTCGTCATTTTGACACATAATTGTTAAACTTTGATCATTTTGGTGCATAATTGTTGACTAGACAACCGTCTATAATTGTTATGGTTGACGACCATGGTGTAATTGTTTTAATGACAAAAAAAACCTTAAAACTTGGTCTACATAAACTAGTTCTAATTATCATTGTCACTAGAATTAAGATTTTTCACAATGTATTTTTTACCAGCCAAAAATTTGAATTCATGTATTTTTTAAAATATTAAGATTCTAAAAAATCAAGGACATCTAACCATGTAGTATATCCTAGCCTGCAATCATTTTTTAATTTCACAAAATCAAGATATGAAGGACTTTGTCATTTTTGTTAATTTTAAATGTCCATAAAAGTCCATAAAACTTTCATATGATGTTAAAATGGTTTGGAGGACTTCATTTTGAGTTTCAAACTAAAAGTGTCTCCAGCGGGTTACTGGAAAATGGCCTGCACGCCATGTTTTCACATCCAAATTTTGTGTTAAATTATTTTCCCTTCCCACCTACAAACTGCAAAATAGTAAACATTATACACTGAGGAATCATGAAAAGACCACAAGGGGGCCAATTAGTGCGGCCAGCCAATCAGTAGCAGTAAGTGTGTGGGCAGTAAATGCAAACACCCAACTAGCAGCAGTGTTTTTTGTTTTCCCGTGTCTCCTTGAAACCCCAGTATCTGGCAACAATTTTGGTGTACATGCATCCACTTTCACACAACTCTGGTTTATTGCTTCATTCAAAAGTGCATGCAGGCCAGTTTCCAGTGGACCGGTGGCTGAAAATTTAAAAGAGTCTACGCAAGGTATTTCATTACAAACCCAATCCTTTTCCAACTTTATAAGGATTACAACCCTGTAATTTGTTTTTGATTAAAAGTGCCCCATTCAATGTAAAGCTTTTGTTTCAAATGATTCCACTTTTATATCTCACTAAATTGTATAAAAATATATATGATTGATTCCTGCACAAAATTAAAACCATATTTGATGAGTGACGCATTGCAATTCATAGGGGTGCCAAAGAAATGACATTGTGACATTGAACAAGGACACTCTAATTTGCAAACACCTTCCCATAGTTGGTCTTCACATATTTAAACCAATATAAAAACAAGGTATAACATTGAAAAAAACTTGCAAGAAATGAACAAGCATTTGAAACATAATCCATTCCTATATGGATCAATGGGTTACTAGACTTTGAATCCTTTGTACTAGGTTTATGTCAATTTGTGCCACAATGTCGAAAAGGAAAAATGCAGTGATAAAATCTCAAGGATCCTTCTAACATGATACAAAGGTTTAAGTTGAATATTTGAAGGGAATAAAACTCTCACAATCCATGATAAAATCTACAACAGATCCTCCCACATGAATGGGGTAAAATGAGGTTTTTCCTTGAAAATAATACTTAACTAGGGCCTCCCAATGCTCCGCATAACCATTTTTGCAATTTACATAAAGTTCAATGCAAAAAAATTCCTACTCATAGCAAATTGAATGCTCAACAATTTGAAATCATCTAAATTTGCTTTGTCCATTCCTCACATGATAGGATGACATGTCCCATAATCATGCAAAGTCTTTCCAACTTGTTTGTTGGATTCGAGTACCTGTGATTCAGGATGAACATGTGTTTATATCTGCAAGTTCTTATTAGAACTGCTTCTTGCCTGCAGGTCCATACGAAATGGTTGGTGTGGACTCATATTGTACACAACTTGAGAAGCAGGTACAAAAGCATGACTTGATGTTGTTACCGGGAGTTCTTGTGTTTACATGTATTTGCCTCCAAGACAAAGTCTGATTAGGTTATCATGGTTGCACAAAGATGTGAATGCAAAGGGTCAAATTCAGCATCAATCTCTTGCGATGTGTATTTTCTTTAGCATGCTCAGGTGCACATTGAGGGTGGGTTAAATAGATTCCTACAAGATAAATCTATTGGATAGTTCTTGTCGAAAATTCGGAAACTGGGTGAATTCTACTAAGATGTCTATCTTCATCATTGACCTAATTTTTTTGGCTGCTGGTTGGTGCAGGCTGCTGTTATTTGTCAAGAAGTGAGTCACGGATCTTAAGACAGGTCTCCTCTTCAGATTTTTCAGCAATCAGGGAGTTACACAAATATATGTTCTATTTTCATAGCTCGTGCTATTTGTTTGAAGCTTTCAGGTCATGAACGATAACTTCTCATGGCCTGAGACCTTTGCTTATGACAAGTAGCTCCTTGCAAACAATGTTATCTCAGTCTCCCCTGCACTCTAATAGTCCAGGCCTTGAGTGACTAGTTGCATTCGAAGAAACTGAAGGAGTGTTAACTACTTGGGCATACATGTTTACAACTTTATGTCACTGGGAGGGCCTCATGCAGGGATTGCTGCAGTGCCTTTATGTGTTGTAAGGTTGCACGCTGGATTTCTCAAGAATTGTATATATGCAAATGTTGTGCATGGACATCCTCCTAAATTTCTCCTGTTGATACTTACACACATTGATTTACTGCTCCTTTCAATGTACAAGGAACTATTTGGTAGGTATACTATTTGGGTTACTTAGGTCTTTATTTTTTTGTGTACCACCACCACTTTGATCTCTTTGTGAAACAACTTGTTAACACTCACTTCAAGTTATGTCCTTTTGCAGGTTGATCAATGCAGTGATTGGACGATTTGTGTACACAACAATTGTTCAGGTCTGTAATCCTTATTACTGCTACAGAAGAGCTCTGGATTTTCTTGTCAGTTTATGCCTTGACCAGATTTTACTCATTTTTGCGTTCTTTTAGTAGCATATTAACCACCTTCTGCTTCGAAACACAAACAATTATGGGTCATTCAGATTGGAAAGTTGGCAACTTGTAGCATTCATTGAATTGTTAGTTGACAATTAGGATTCTGCTTTGTCTATCCTTTAGTATGGCCATTTAAGTACGTTTTGACATACCCACTATTGGCTTTTTGTCATTTAAATGTAGTTATTCCAGGGTGACGATGACTTTAACAAGTGATTTTGTGGATGCAGAATCATCTTGCACGAACTGGATATGTGAAAATCTGTACTGTGAGTTCAAATTTGTTACCATTGAAGCTGCCACTCTTGTTTGATTGGTTTTTTTGTGTTCCTTGGTACACAAATGTTATCGACAAATTGGTCCAGAGTTCTAAATTTATGTGAGAGGTCTGGGAATGGCTTAGCAAATACATGTTAGTTTGAAGAGAGCCGGCTTATGCGGAAGACCTTGAATTATGAAACAGAGGTGGGATGTTGAGCTTGTAGGTTGCTGTGTTGTCCAGATATCACAAAGGTGCTTCATTTTTGCCAAGACTCAACAATGAAATTGCTAAAAGACACAAGGAAAAATATATAAGAAGCAGCATTGATCATTGATCATGGTAGGTTGTGAAAGTGGGCACCATCTGGTCCTCATTGCTAATGCTCTAACTACACTGTAGATAGGTCTTGTTGAACCTGAGTTGGGTTTTAAGAGTCTCATCTGAAGTGCCATATGATAAGTCACCTGGGAATACTACATAAATACCCAGTTGCTCACTCATTGTGCTTATTTGCAGTTTACAGAGGATGTCCTCTTGATGTCTCCTCAAACAGCTTGGTTTGGGCACTATGCAAACAATGACTTTGGTGGTGAAAAATTTACTTGCAAACAAGGTACTCAAATATTATCCATGATGTCACACAATTAGGGGCCAAGAACGGCTAGTTTCAACATAATAGGGCATCAAATGCATAACTGGGAATGAAAATTTTACAAAAAAAAACTGGGATTATATTTTTTAATCAATTTTGGTGGTAAACTGAGTTTCATCCTGTTTTCCTTTTTCCTGAGTACTTCCCCTGCAGCTGCGAATATTTTCACTGCTCTTACCTGTACAGCTACTATAATTACTCTCAAACTTCACAATTTAATAAAATTTCATTACTTTGCAAATATCACTGAAAGAGGAGGGGATAGGGGGTGAAAGCAGGCTCAAAGAGAGGGTGAAGACAGGGCCACTTTCCAGATAACTCTACTAAGTGGAAAATCTTGGAAAAAACAGGCATTACAGTTTAAGTTCTCCCAACCAATGATCTCCCAACTAATGAAATTGATATTAAGAAATATAGAGATCTTACAACATGGGTGCCACTCATGTGTGTACCATTAGTGCCTGTTTGTAGGTCAACACATTTCAAGTCTGATCATGTGCAATGTTATAACACCCTGCCCTACAACTGGAGTCAGACATCAAGCAACTAAATCACAACTATGCTAAGAATAATGGAGTTAATAACTTCATGCTAAACATTGATAATGCCCTTCTCACAGCACATCAAATCTTTCCACATGCTTGCAAACTGCTAAAAACTCCATTATAATGTTTAGCATGAAGTTATTAACACAAAGATCAAAGGAAAATCCTTCACCTTACCATCTTTCCTATGTACACACAGTCTTTTCAGCAGCCACACCCTGAACAGGTGTAAAACTACTGCAGTGCAGTCATACCACTAGAATGCTACAAACCAAAAAAACCTAATCTAGTGATTGGGTGATAGACCACTGGCATCACCAATAGTCCCTGCAAGAACAAACACCATTCTCAAAGTGATGAAATCGATTGGCATCCCTCACTATGATTTTTCTCTTGACTATTTTTGAAATGAACTTTGTAGAAGTGTGGCAGTCTTCACATACCCGCAGATTCTTGACAATGCGAAGTGGAGTACCAGGATCAGTGCTCATAAGCCCAAATGCAATAGCTAGTTTTTCGCTATGGTGACACAAATGAAACACCTTTTCTTCTTCCTCCACATCATGCAGCACAAATTTTGTATCAGGCACATACCCCGCATCATGCATCAGACCTGATAATCTCTTCAGTTCTGCATGGATTTTGATCATCTGAGGGTGGATTTGATCATCTACTACAAATGTATGCACAACATCATTTACTTCAATCCAGGTACGACCTGGCTGTTTCTTCGCATCTCTTTCCTTTCTCTGTCGTTCAACATTCTCACTGAGTTCTAAGTTGCCAGTGGCAGCATACAGGTTTGATAGCAGCACATAGCCCGCAGCATTTTTAGGTTCCAGTTCAAAAACTCATTTCGCAACGCATTCTCCCATCTCCACATTACCATGAATTCTGCAAGCACCGAGTAAAGCTCTCCATATAGCTGCATTTGGTTTACAGGACATACCCTGGATCATATTCTCTGCCTCCTGCAGATGCCCAGCACGACCAAGAAGGTCGACCAAGCAGGTATAGTGCTCCAGCTTTGCAGGAATCCTGTAAACTGTGGTCATCAAAGCAAAAAAGCGCAGGCCTTCATCCACAAAACCTGCATGGCTACAAGCTGAAAGAAGACAAACAAAAGTGATATGATCTGGATCTACACCTTCTTCACACATCTGTTCAAAATGTACCAGAGCTTCTTTAGCCTGCCCATGCATGGCAAATCCTCCAAGTAGGGCATTCCAAGAGACCACATCATGTGAAGGCATAGCGTTGAACACTCTGCAAGCATCCTCCATGCTTCCACATTTTGCATACATGTCAACCAGGCTACTCCTCACAAAGACATCTGACTCACACATACTTTGAATGATCTGTTCATGAGCACGCCTGCCCTCTTCAAGTGCAACTACATTGGCACATGCATTCAGCACCCCCACATAAGTGACAGGGTCTGGGTGCACACCTTCCTGTTGCATGTTTTGAAATAGTTTCAGTGCCTTATGCCCTTCCCCACACTTCACATGTCCAAAAATCATAGCATTCCAACAGACCACAGCCCGAGAGGGCAGCTTATTAAACACTCTGGAAGCCTCCTCCATGCTCCCACATTTCGCATACATGTCAATCAGGCTACTCCCCACAGAAGTATCTGATTCACAGCCACTTTGAATGATCTGTTCATGAGCACGCCTGCCCTCTTCAAGTGCCATTATGCTCGCACATGCATTCAGTGCCCCCACAAAAGTGACAGCATCTGGGTGCACACCTTCCTGTTGCATGTTTTGAAATAGTTCCAGTGCCTTACGCCCTTCCCCACACTTCACATGTCCGAAAATCATAGAATTCCAACAGACCACAGCCCGAGAGGGCAGCTTATTAAACACTCTGGAAGCCTCCTCCATGCTCCCACATTTTGCATACATGTCAATCAGGCTACTCCCCACAAAAGCATCTGATTCACAGCCACTTTGAATGATCTGTTCATGAGCACGCCTGCCCTCTTCAAGTGCAACTACATTGGCACATGCATTCAGCACCCCCACATAAGTGACAGGGTCTGGGTGCACACCTTCCTGTTGCATGTTTTGAAATAGTTTCAGTGCCTTATGCCCTTCCCCACACTTCACATGTCCAAAAATCATAGCATTCCAACAGACCACAGCCCGAGAGGGCAGCTTATTAAACACTCTGGAAGCCTCCTCCATGCTCCCACATTTCGCATACATGTCAATCAGGCTACTCCCCACAGAAGTATCTGATTCACAGCCACTTTGAATGATCTGTTCATGAGCACGCCTGCCCTCTTCAAGTGCCATTATGCTCGCACATGCATTCAGTGCCCCCACAAAAGTGACAGCATCTGGGTGCACACCTTCCTGTTGCATGTTTTGAAATAGTTCCAGTGCCTTACGCCCTTCCCCACACTTCACATGTCCGAAAATCATAGAATTCCAACAGACCACAGCCCGAGAGGGCAGCTTATTAAACACTCTGGAAGCCTCCTCCATGCTCCCACATTTTGCATACATGTCAATCAGGCTACTCCCCACAAAAGCATCTGATTCACAGCCACTTTGAATGATCTGTTCATGAGCACGCCTGCCCTCTTCAAGTGCAACTACATTGGCACATGCATTCAGCACCCCCACATAAGTGACAGGGTCTGGGTGCACACCTTCCTGTTGCATTCGTTTGTAAAGTTCCAATGCTTTCTGGCCTTGCCCACATCTCACATATCCCAATATTATGGCTGTCCAAGTGACCACATCTTGAGATGGCATCTTGCAGAACACTCTCCAAGCATCTTCCATGCTCCCACATTTTGCATACATGTCAACCAGGCTACTGCCCACAAAAGCATCTAAATCCCACCCCCTTTGAATAATCTGCTCATGAGCACCCCTGCCTTCTTCAAGTGCAGCTACACTTGCACATGCATTTAGCACCCCCACCAGAGTTACACGGTCTGGCCACACTCCTTCCTGTTGCATGCGTTGAAACAATTCCAGTGCCTTCTGCCCTTGTCCACATTTCACATGTCCAAATATCATTGCAGTCCAAGTGGCCACATCTTGAGATGGCATCTTGTTAAACACTCTCCAAGCATCCTGCATGCTTCCACATTTTGCATACATGTCAACCAGGCTACTCCTCACAAAGACAGCAAACTCACAACCACTTCGAATGATCTGCTCATGAACACACCTGCCCTCTTCAAGTGCGGATACACTAGCACATGCATTCAGTACCGCCACAAATGTGACAGGATCTGGCTGCACACCTTCGTGCTGCATTTGTCGAAATAATTCGAGTGCCTTCTGCCCTTGCCCATACTTCACATGCCCTGATATCAATGCAGACCACGTGACCACATCTCGAAATGGCATCTTGTTGAACACTCTCAGAGCATCCTCCATGTGTCCACATTTGGCATACATATCAACCAGGCTACTCCCCACAAAGGCATCAGCCTCACAACCAGTTTGCATGATCAGCTCATGAGCCCGTCTGCCCTCTTCAAGTGCTCGTAAACCAGCACATGCATTGAGCACTGGGACAAAAGTGAACCTATCAGGTCTCATGCATCTTTTTTGCATCTGTTTGAAAAGCTCCATCGTCTTCTCATACTCCCCAGTCTTGACATATTTTGCAAGCCTTCTATTAACTGAAAAACTGTCCATCTGCACTGTCCCTGGTGCCATTGCAGCCACCTCTGCTGCCACCCACGGTGGGTTTCGTCGATCCCCGATCCATAGTGCATCCTGCGTCTTCTTATGCTTGAAATCTGGATACCTGGCATTCACCTTCTCCGGCCTACAATCCCACCATTGTGAAGGGTCGGAAAAAAACTCCCGCCAAACTTTTTCTCTGTGGCCTGATGCTGCTTGTCCAACATGTCCACTCCAAGAAGAGACTAGAGCTCTGTGGCCGCAACTCGCTATCAGTCCTGACAAGCGCGACTCAAGGGTCAGCCGCTGGCGAATTGCCATCACCACCAAGAATCGATGAAGGCGACCGAGTTGCCTGTGCCCCAACAGCATTACCAGTACCGCAACGAAAACAGCTTCAACCGACTAGTTTGAATTACAGCTCGCCACAACTCCCAATGAGAAGAAACAATTGAGAGTTAAGAATGAGAAAAATTCGCATGAAGTTCACAACTTTAGCTCTATACCAGCCTTGATAGCATAACAATTCAGTTTGCAAACAGAAACAATTGTGAAGCCGAAGAAGCGATGGTGAAGGAGAGAAAGACTAAGCACAAGGGCCGACAAAGTCTGATGAAATTCTTGACCGTTTTAGGGCTACAGTGAACCAGCACCCATCAGTGCACCGCGAAGCTTGGATGATAAGTAGTCAGGAAACAGTTTTCTGTTGGGTATCAGTTCTCTAGTTAACCATAGTGGTTAGCTGAGTTGCCTTTTTTTTATTTACTAACAACTCACAAGCAGGTTGTTAACAGGTAGATGGTAAAAACACAGCCCTTACCTATGTATAAACCATCTACTTACCTACTAGTCACCTAATTTTTTAAGCCTATCTACCTATATGTGAGACCTATTTCCTACAAAATTGGTTACCAAGGTGAAACCAAATATTAACTCAGTTGAGTTGAGGTTCATACACAACTAAGTGATAACTGGCATCCAGTGGATGGTGCACTGATGGGTGCTGGTTCACTGTGGCCTAAGGGCGACTTTAGACGAGGGTCCAAGGTCAGGACCCATGAATTCAGATGAGGGTTCAAGACCAAAAAGTGGCAGATTGAGGCTAAATCTACATGGACTTGTTTTGGAGGGAAAATCAATTGGTTCGGACCAAAAAATAATGCTAAAAGGAGAGCTCCTGATTCAGAGAACCAAGAATCAGGCTAGGGACCAAAATAGAGTCCAACTAAAGGATTCAATTTGCTTCAAATCAGTCCAAACTGGTTCCTAGGAAATTGGACCCTGGACCCTCGTCTAAAGTGGCCCTAAGTATAGTTCACTGTAGCGCCATAGAAGCGGAGTCCATAAACAAAAATAATAATTACGGCTCCAGAGGCGCCCACGTCAGTTGCTACTTGCGATCCCAAATGAGATCTTCAAAGGAGGTGTTGAATGAGGTTGTTGCAAAAACAAATTAGGGTTTGCATCATTGTTGCGCTTAGTCATAAAGAAAAGACCATGCAGATTGGCCCATTTTCTAGCTCAGAAGGTGTACAATTATTGCAAGTGGGTTTCTTCGTCAAGAATGCTCATCTGCGAAGAAAACAAGGTGTGTGTCACACCGTGCCTTTGCCATTTACATTAAAAAGTATCTTAAAAATACAAAACAAGAAATGCGGAAATTCAAATATTTCACCATGCAAAAATATAATCTTCAAAAAAATCCTATCAAGAAACCAAAAATCTTTCAAGATATCACAACTCTATAACTAATCTCAAGTTTCAACACAAGCCAAAATATCATCTTTCAAAAATCCTCATATAAAAATAGACCTACTACCTAGGGACCAAAATCCTTTAAGCTACTCTACTCTATAATGAATCTAAACACAATATCCTTGCCTATCAAGGCAAGGTCAACAAATTGTGTACACTTCCCAAAGAAAATGTATTTTTTATTTGTTCTATTAAAAGGTCTATAGTGTTGTGAAGAGGGGTTTGTCAGGATGGTTGTTTCAAGTCTTAAAAGTTTTATGAGATTGCACATTTCAATTGCTCATTTGAATCAATCAAAATGTGAAATTTTGTATGTGGGTTCTAAAGTGATAGGTGTGAAAAGATTGTTGTTAATAGAATTTTGTCAAAATGTTTAGGTGTTTTTAATTGGTATTTTGTGGAATGTGTTAGAAATGAAAGAATGTTTTGTGTAATAATTTTAAAGTTTGTTGTAGTACAAGGAATGCAAAGTTGATGGGTCACAAGTGTTAGAAGCAATCATAGCAAAGGTGATGAAAGTGTAATTCATAAGAATGTGTATTTTCTATAAATCAACAAATAAAAAGGATGGAAGTAACAAGATAATTTCATTTCATGTGTATTTGTTTTGTAAACAATAGATTATAAAACCTTATAAATCTATGAATAAAAATATGTTATCATTATTAAAAATTGATTATTTGTTAACATTATACAAATTATAAACACACAAACAAATTTAGATTAACACATTCCTATGCTTATAAATAATATCAAAAGTAAACAAACCTACCAATTTTCAAGTTTGCAACAGAATGTAAACTTAAAGCATGATCCTAATTCTCACAAAGAAAGGAAGTGTGGGAGATTTGGGATGGATATAAGTGAAATTCATAAGTAAGAACTTTAAACTATGATCAATTTGCACAAACCCAAATAAAAGAGTCGTTTGTGCAAGGTGAAGTCAAATTAATGCATAGATGAACAATAAACGATAGGCAACAAAATGTCACAAGATTCATCGTGGCCCAAACTTAGAGACAAACTATCACCTCCTCTCCTATAATATATTTTGTAACTTGTTGTGGGGGTCTCATTGAGATGGCAACAAAACTCATAGGACTGAAAGTCCCAAGTGTCCCGAAATTCTTTAAATTATAAGTTTTACAACTTTACAAATTCATAATGTTCATGTACAACTTCTGATTTTAAAACTCTCAAGGGCAAAGTTGTAACCTTTGAAAAGATATTTTCAACATTGTATTACATGTTTCAATTTGAAGGTCATTTGACCCTTATTTCTTCGGTTTTAATAGTCAAGAATCAAATTGTCATTTGACTCATAACCATTATTTTGACCATCTTCTAACCCATTATTTCAAATGGAAAATGAAAATCACTTTTAATATTTGTGTTTAAAAACCTTTCTAATGATATATTATGGGCCTAATTTGGACATCATTTACCATTTGCACTTTTGTTGCAAACATTTGGAACTATGATTTAGCTACAATTCCCAAAATGGGAAACCACTTGGAAATGTTGGAAGTCACTTTCTCACACTTGTTGAAACATGTTTGAATCTTAAGACATTTTTCCAATTCAATACCATCCTTATGTCTTAGCCTTGGTCACAAGTTCAAAGCTAAGGAATTTGATTGAATTCAAATTTGATTAAATATAAATTCAATTGAAAAGAAATGAGATGCAAATTGGTGGAAAAGGTATTTAAAATCTATTAGTCACTTGGACTATTTATCTCTCAACAAAACAACCACATGAGCCTTGAACCATGAACATTGAACCCAAATTTTTGTATACATTTCATCTTTAACTTTCATCCTAGTGAACATGTACAATAAATACATCATGAAATTTCATTTATTTCATCCACCACAAATAATTTACTCATCCATAATTTTCATCTACATCATGTAAAATTATGCTAATAACTAAAATTGGGAATGTATTATTGTTCTGTTTGTTTTATTTAAACATCAAAGTTGACTTGCCCTAAGTTCTTTTCAAAATTAACTTTGCAAAAATGGCTTCCCCTTATCAACTAAAGTGTACATCAACTTGCCCTTGTTCATTTATTAAGTTGAGATGGCAAGTCGACTTGTTATGATGGACTTCACTCTATGAGTTGTGAAACCCATATGGGAAGTCAACTTGAACGTGTTGACTTGTAGATGTGACAAGTTGACTTGCACTTATTCACTTGTGGAGGATTGCAAGTCAATTTGCCATGTATCATAAATCAATGTGCCATTATTGATAACATGACTTGCCAATTCAATAGTGGCAAACTAAGCAAACAAATCAACCAATGCAACTTCACCAAGAACATAACAAAGGTTTTCCTTGGAAATAAGAAAGTTACAATCTTATAATAGATGTCTTCAGCCATTTGATTTAACATAGTGCTACTATTTGAATTCCAATGTTGTTAAACATAGGTTTTACCTATCATTATGCAAAAGTTTAATCACACACTATTCGTATGCAACAATTATTTAGCACAAGTATTATTACACATCATTATTCAAATGTTTATTTGGTAACTTTTAAAATAATGAGATTTTTTTCGAGTGTTCAATCCATGCTCCTTGGTTCACAAAAATGTATGTTTTTTGGATACAAGAATGCAAGTTCAAAAATTGAACATTTAAAAAATTTCCCAAGTATTGAGTCCATGCCTTTCACCCCACAAGAATGACCATTTTTGGGACTTGCAAGTTTAAAAAATTGAACATTTTTTACAAGTGTTTAATTTAAGCTTCTCATTCAACAACATTGCCCAAGTTTTTTTCCACTTGCGCTAGTGCAAATCCAAAAAACGTGCATTTTTTAATTTCCCAAATCTTGATTCCATGTTCTTCATCTAATAAGACTACTTCAATTTGGGACTTGTAAACTTCAAACCCTTGTGACTTACCATAGGTAATGTCTATCATTATACAAAAGCTTAACCACATTGTATTGGATTGAAAAATTAAACTTGAGGCTCCAAGCTCAAGGCTCGTGTAATTATGATAATCCACAAACAACAAAGTTTTACCACATCATAGTTGTTTACAACTATTTTTTACCATATCTAGTGCTTTTTGCTATGCAAAATTTTATCTGCACATTATTTGGAAGGTGATGGCACATTAAGGTGTGCCAAAGATGGCATTTGGGGGTCCATAAAATCAATCCATAATGAGTTTTTTTACAACTAAAGTGAGATAAAGATAAACCATTGGATGATATTAAGTGAGAAATTATCTCGACCATTAGGTTCATGTGCATGCAAGTTTGGAAATCAAAATTTTTGAATTCTAATTATTTGTCACGTCAGGGGTCAATGTTTAAAATTTAAAATCTATGTGCAACAAAGGTAGCCTAAATTGACTAGGATAAAAAACCTAGTTCGAACTAGGAACCTAGGCAAAATAATTAGGCTAGACATGTGGCTTAACTAGGTTGTAAGTATGAGGACTTGCAAGTATGAGGATTAAACCTTAAGGTATTTGAAGCTATTTTAGAATACCTATTATACTTTAAACTATTATAAGTTATTTTAGGCTACTCTAAGCTATTATAAACTACTACTTGGTTATTTTAGGCTACCCTAAGTTAAATATATGTTATTTATTATTTTAGATTATTATTTGGCTAACCTAGGCTAACCTAATAAATAATGAACTTAAGTTAACCTACTAAGTAATTACAAGGTTAAGGGGACATGTATCACATCTTTCAATGACTACTAATTATGTAGTCATAACTACAAGTTAGAAAGAATTACTTACTATGCATATACCCCTCAAAAACCTTCATGGAACACAAAAAATTGTGGCATGCCATGATAAAAAAATGCTGCCATGAATTCACAACACATAAAATTTCATGGCACTTCATGATAAAATTGTGGTCACATTGGGTTAAATTAAAAGTGTTGGGACAATTTCTTTTCTCCAATATCAAATGAAATTTATTGGTCAAAAGATTTCAATTTAAATTTGTGGTGAAACAAAATTTTCAATTCCTCATTGTTGATTTAAACCCATCCTTCTAATGCCCCTCATGGCATTAATCATCCAATTCATCACCCAAGTTGTTGGTTAGTTGCATAAAATAAATAACTAACAAGTCCTATGTAATTACATCCATATTAACTAATTAGTTGCATATGGCAATAGGAGGATGATAAATTGCAAGTAGTTGCAAGGTCAAAGATGGGTTCAACTAATAGTGTCCATGTGCCACATAAATATGAAAAAAATTGTATAAAAATGGGATTTAAAAAAAAAAAATGATCTTGAATCATAATATTGACTATAGTCACAATACCTTGGTGTGACGTGGCATTCAATTGTCCTTTGCAACTACATGGTTATTACTAAAACAAAGTAATTAGAATTGTAGTAAAAAAAGATAGGAATTATTTTTGGGGAAATTTGAAAATTGCTTCTTTTTTTGCATTGAATTAGGCAATGGAAGTCTTATTTCACACAAGGAGTTTATTGAATGGTATGGTCTTTTTGCAAAAGGCTTAAATTCAAAGGATGTAATAATATTAAGAGATTTGACAATGGAGATCCACAAGCATTTTGAACCTATTCATAGCAATAATGGTTACAATTATATGTTTAGGAAGGATTTTGAGTTGATAGTGAAAGCAAGGGGCTTGTGGATGGTCATTCATCACAAGCTTTACATGCCTATTCTAGGATAATATCTTTCAACATGGCTAGAAGGTCTATAATGGAGTTTAAAGGGAGGAAGATGATTTGGGCAATGTATGATGAACATGCAAACTAATAGTAGCACTAAGAAAAGGAATTTGTGGTAGTGGTATTAAATGTTGATGATGAAGGAAATTTGCATGAATATTGTTGTGCTTAAGGAAGTTGTGCAATACATAGAGTTCATTAAATTTTTTTATTAAAGGTTGAATAAAAACAAGGCCTAAACAAGCAAAGTAGATATAAGATTTTGTTAAAAGACATAGTTATTTAAAATTTGATGGAAGATTTGTGATAATAACTTGGTGGAAACACGAAAGTAGCTCACAGGGTTGATGATGGAGTTAGAAAAATCAAATGACCTACAATTTTATGATGTCATGAACATGCAAATGAAATCATGACAAGATGTTATTGATGCTTTTAAACACCTTGCAAATGCAAGAAAAAAAAAGTATGATATGTAAAAATTGTGAGGGTATGGACTATATATAGTAGGTCATATGATTTAGAAAAAGAAATCAATTTTTCTAAGAAGAATCATGATGAGTTACAAAAAAAATTCTTTGTCAATTATAGAGAAGATTAGGTTGTTAAAGCAATAATGTGATGCCATTACCTTCAGATCTTATTGAACATGTGAGTAATTATTGTATATGATTATGTCATGCACTAGTTGTCCATGTGTAAGCTATGGGTTCACATTTGTCATTAATTTTCCATTGTATTTTATCATCAATGTTTAAGTGGTAGTAGTTTGGTCTTGTATCCACGAAATTCCATCAAAATTAAAGTAAATGTTCTCAAGTATCCATGTTAATCCATTGTGTGTATTTAGATTACTTTTGGTGGATTCTAGTGTTAGTGCATGAGTCCTCAATTCTCCATAGTCAAAATTGCCAAGTTTTTATGTCCATAGAATTCCATGTTTGTTAGTATATGTTTTTTCAATTGTCCATAGATGTTAGAATTTGTCAATGCTACTCTTACATTTGTGGTTGTTGTGTCCATAAAATTCCATTTAAGTTAATGTTAAAATCTTCAATTATCCATATTCATCCATTGTCAATGTTAAAGATACATGCTTGGTGGGTCTATGTCTATAGAATTCCATCCGAAGCATAATAAAAGTTCCCCATTTGTACTTAGGTTTCCATGGTAGTTATAAATGTTTCTATAAGTTCCCATGAATATATGTTGTGTGCCAATGGTGGTTTTGTAATTGTCTATCAAAATCTTTCAAAATATTTGATACAATCCTCCATTTATTTAATGTCACATATTAATATATTGTTGAACAATAATGGTCATTAGTATTCCTATGCAGGTCATGCACTATTTATAGCACTCAAATTAATTTATACATGGGCTTTCCACGACAGAATAAACAAAGACCAATCCAATTTTACATCAAGTTTTGATTATAAATGTTGTTTTTTGAATGCATTTGTTATGCAAAGATGCTTTTAGTAATTTGACTAGAACAAATATTTATATCTATGGCTTCATCAAATGTTCAACATCCCATTATGAAAGCTAACCCATTTTTCTTGAATAATGGTAATCAAAACATTAGCCCAAGCATTGTCAATCTTCCAAACCAAATTTGCTAAAGACTTGTAGAGATTTCAACTCCCAATAAATCAAAACCTTCTCCATTATAACAAATGTCCAAACCAATTATCGTTGCAAATCTAACAATAAAAAAACATGAAACTTTTTGAACCAGCATCATAAAAAAATGTGAATTAAACCATTATACATTCCAACCATTTTTTGGTAAAATGCCAAATTTCCACTACATTGCTTTAGGACACATGTATAGTGGAATGACTTAGAAAATGGGTTACATGGAAATAGTTCCATGCATTTTACATTATACACCCATGTACACCTTGTGTAATGGTTTTGTCCCCTAGGTACATGGTTAATTTTGTGCTATCACATGTTTGCCCTAAATTAAATAGACATTTAGGTAATTTAAATTAGCATAAGTACTTTAAGCAATCTAGGGTAAAAATGAATCCTAAAATAGAATTTTAAATAACTTAACCAAACTTGGTAACCTAGTAGGTTAACATGGTTGAATGGGTTGCAAGTGTGAAGATTTGAATCCTTCACCTCCACATTAAAGGACAAAGTTCTTACCATTGCACCACCAATTGTTTTGTAATATTTTATGTAACTTCATTATCATAAACATTTTTTAAACCTACATTATACCTATGACCTATGTATACACATAAATAGTTTTTTGAACTTACATAACCTTCCTACAACTTATCCGAACACATATAGGTTGATCCTATTGACCTTTAAAAAAAATTTAGCTTACACACAACCTATTTTGTTAAACATTGAAAAGAATCATCCTTTTTAGCATTTCCATTGGTCCTTCAAAATTTTCACCTACCAAACCTTATTACACATTTACAATTAGTCCACTCAAGATGAATTTTAAAAAGTTAAATTCAGACCACCAAATCCAACAATTTCATTGGTCATAACAATTTTTTACACACCTATGCACAAGCCTATTCAACACCCTCTATATATATTAGTATGTTAATACTAATATGTATTTTTATGTTCAAATATTAATTAAATATGATTCACATGGCTTGAACCTTTGCGAGGAGGCACTATCTTTCTTTCTATAAGTATATTTTATAATTGATTATGAAGATTACATTCAAACGGTTAAAATTCATGGGACTCCCAAATAAGAATCCTAAAAACTCCCAAAACTGCTAAGTTATGAATCTTGTTCCCTTTTTAACTCTTAATTCACACATACAAGATTTAATTAAAAAGCTCCAAAGAAAAAAATTATAGCCCTTGAAAATAGATTTTCAATGTTATATTACATGCTGCAATTGGAGGTTATTTGACCCTTGCTTCATGGGTTGTAATTGTTGAGAGTCAAATTACCAATTTGAATTCCAACTTTTTTTTTTTGTCCATAGCTTGCATTTCAAAATTCATAATGAAGGATGCAACCTAACTTTTGATATATAGTTTCCAAGACCTTTGAAATGATTTAACTAAGGTTTGATTTGGACAACTTTTAATCTTTCAATTCTTTGTTCCAAAAGTTTAAAACATTACAAAACTTCCCCTTTCCGAGTGGTGCACAATTGGGAGTGCTTGGGATTCACCTCCTTTGTAACCTTCCACATTTTGGGAGTGTGCATGAGTCTAGGGACATTATTCTAGCCCAATTTCCCTTTTCATGTCTTAACCTTGGTCAAAAGTTCAAGGTTAAGGTGATATAATCCAAAGGAGAACGTAGTTTGGCAACAAGCTTGACATGGTGATTTTCTAAATAATAAACTCATGGGTAATTTCACAAAAAGAATGTTTCAAACACATGCATGAGTTGAAGTTTCAACAATTTAAAAAATTTATGCAAGTTATTTGTTGTTTCATCATCTTGAATAGAGTCCCCAACAAGAGAAAACGTATGTGTAGATGTCATCCAACATTTTTAATGCTTGGTTGTGATAAAATCTTAGCAATGTGTGATGACTTACATGGAATGGTTAAATGTACAACATTTATAATAGTGAGAAATTTCAAGTATGCAACCATTCAAAAACATTTGAAACCTTTAGTTTTTGAAAAACCTATATCCTTTATCCAAAACAAAAGTTCTTCTCCAAAAAACATAATTAAGTTCTTATTTGGATCTTCAAATTTCCTACTTTATTTCATTACTTTGTCCTCCAAAAATCAACTCTCACTTCCTATGTCTTTTATTTCTTCTCCCTCTCACCTTTTTCCCTACTTATCCTTTCTTTTGTAGCCTCTATGCTACCCATTTTTTTACCCTTAGTAACGACAAATTGTTTCCCAAAGTTTTAAATCTTTCTCCATCACAATTTCATTTTTTTTTTCAGCCCTCTAATGTTTATTTCAAAACCCCAAAAGCATAAAAGAGATGAACAAAAACCTTTATTGGAACTTATAAAAATTGAATAGCTTCAAAATGAAGTTGGTTAATAGTTATCTTCATCACCAACATCAACATGATTGTTGCCCAACAATTTTTGCCTTATTGAACAAACTTTAAGATGAACAATAGATTTAAGATAAATCTTCCAACATTGACATCTCCCACTAGTTTATCTTTGTGTTATACCTTTGTTAAATTTGGCAATAAACTTTGTTCAAACTTTTCCTAACATTATTGGTTTTTTCCTTCCAATGGCCAATAAACCAAAAATGATAAACAAATATCATGACTAAATAAAATGTTTCATGAATCTACACAAGCTTATGGAATGTTGGCCAAAACATTTTATGAAGCCAAATTGAAAAAAAAACCAAAGTGACTTCTCGAATACATTTGAATCAATTACAAATTAAGGTAGATAATTAATGGGTCTAAATAGAATAAAAATAGCCAAAAGGCATGTTTAAGAGTTTTAAAATAATGTTAACTAGTGGATGTGCTAACACGATCTTATTTTTAAAAAAATTTAAACTTTAAACCTTAAACTTTTTCAAGTTAATTCCACTTTAATAATAAACCATGTGCATGAATGGAAAAAAAACTATAAAGTAAAACTATTATCTGTGTACAATGTAAGTTACTTCAAGACAAATTATTAAAAATTGTATGAAGGAATGAAAATTTACTTTTCAAGTCTCAAAATGGTTAAATGAGTAGAATGACATGAAAAATGAATGTTTTTAAAAAATGACCATACAATAAATGTATCACTAAGTATTAACCATATGTGTGCAATATTAATGAGTTGTCACTAATGAGTTGCAATATTTTTGGGTGATATTTTCTTCAAAATTTGAGAGGCCACATCAGCTTTTTCATCTTCTTTGTCTTCAAAATGCGTGTTTGGTGTTGGCACCCATTTCCTTTCACCTCTAAGTTCTCTCTCATAAAACTTACACTTACATTCTTTGAGGAACTTAGAAAATGTGGCGGTCAAATGAAGATAACATTGGCAATATGCTCTTTTAAGCAACCCCTCCTTGGTGACAGGCCCTACAACTAGTAGAGAACAAGGCTTTTGACAAAAGAATTTGGTCGTTCATGGTCTTCCATGTTATTGCCATCATCAAGAACTTGTGGAATACTTTGTGAAGAACCTTTCATGGTGCCAACTTGCTTGAAGTCAAAAGTGCAACAATGAATGAAGAGTCAAAGAAAAGAGCTATGGAAAACAAAGGTGAAAAAGAAGAGAAGCTTGCATCCTCCTTTTCCTTCTTTCCACACCCCTTTCAGATCTCAAAAAATGGCTCCCATCCAATTCCTAAGATTGGAAAATAATAATACTAAAATAACAAATGGACTATTCAGCCCGAGAAGTTGGGTCTTCATTTTGTGAGGGTTCCTTTTTCATCAATCGGCCCAAGAATTCGGCACCAAAATGATGACATGAAGGCAACCATTTCATTTTTGAGTTCTTGGGCTTGTGCCTAAGTGTAAAACCACATGGGCCTAATTTTCAGCTGTCCGCCAATAAGAATGCTCCAATTTAAGTTCGACCTGTTCTTGAGCCCAACCCTAAAGTTGATAAGACTTGATTTAACAAAGAATATGAGCAACATCACAGGTAAGGCAAATCGGAAACTGGGGCTGAAACTCACGTGAGGACCAATTGAGCTGAGAAAAGCAGTTTTGTCCTCTCCTTTTTTCTTGTCTATTTTTTGATCCTGACTTTTGAATTTGTCCCCAGTTTTGACAAAATTGGGGACCAGTACAACCAGTGTGGGTTACTTTAAAGTTCATGTATGCAATAATCCTTTAGGTCACATGTGAAATGTTTAATAACTTAGTTTGGAGAATTGTGCTTCACACTCCAGACCTGGCCTGTTGATCTCCATTCCATGGGAAATGTAATTGTTGCCATCTTATGGGGGGTCCTTCTGACTCCTTACTCCTTGTTTGAACCCCAATGATAGATACTGCAACTTAAGTATAGAAGAAGGGCCTATACTCAGATCCTTTTCCTGGGTGAAGCAGAGCTGGGGTTTTTTCACTTTTTAGACATAGTGACAGGCTCGCTGGTACCTTCAGCTGGTCAAGAGATCTCAGTACAGCCTGGCTGATACCTTCCACAGCAGAAGATCCCCCTTAATGAAAACAGGTTTCTTCAAGCAGGTAAGGGAGCTGAGAATACAAAGGAAAAATCCAGGCAATGCTTTACGAACACGTGAAAATCAACAACAAGGTTCACCAGTTCGAGTCCATGATGGCGGGCAAGGACACCCAATGGCTCGATCATTCTAAGAATGTCAGCAGGTGTTGTTGTTTGGTGGTATTGTTTTCCCCCCAACCGTAGGGTACATCCATCCATCTGATGGATCATATCTGCATTTGTCTAGGAAACAATTTTTTTGTCTATAAGAGATCCATATAAATATATATCCCCCTTTTTTCATAGGTAGTTTATGTCTGGGATTGAGTGTACAGGCGTCAAAGACCACCCAAAGCCTTTTCTTTTAGCTTAGCAAGCCACATGGACTCCTCAACTTTGGATTTGATACTTGAAAGAAAATGACCAGAATTCATTCAAAATGCGACAAACATCTTTAAGCTTGAAACTGAAGCCATGACCCATTGTTCAAAATGCCATGTATCAGTTTTTAATTTTCTTTTAAAAATTTTTTTAAAAATTTTATTTTACCGTGTTGTTTATGTTGGGTAACATTCTTGAGAAGGGTATTCCCTAAATAAGTGCCCCTCGGGCTCTTCCTTGGGGGACTCTTATTTTGGAAATGTTGTGCTCCTGGGGGTTATCGTACATTAACTTAACGCTTGACTAAACCAAATGCTATAGAGATGGGTAGATTGCCTGGCAAATTTTGATTTTCATGAAACTCTTTCCAACCTTGCATGAAAAGAGGACACACACACTTTCGGTTTGCCTTCAACACTTTAGTCTTTAATGACCAATTTTGTATTGCTCTTTTTTTTTTCCCCATGACTTTGCTCAACTTGCTTGGCAGGCATTTGAAAAGTTCTTTTTGGGAGAAAAATAAAAGAAAATAAAATGGTGGATTGCAATTGCCAAGGCATCCTCCCCCTTCAAGCCACCATTGTGTGGGTGCATTCAAAGTTAATTTTATTTTTGTGATGGTCCTCTTTGAATGGAATCATTAGAATCATTAGAATCGCTAAAGAAATCAATTAAATAATCAACAATGTTTTTTTTTGGAATTTTTAGTGTTCTCAGCAATATAGCTTGTTAATTTCTCAAAATGACTGAATTTTAAAATTCATAATTATTTAGTGTTGAATGTCAAAGCTACAAAGGTGCTGCAGTAGTATAATTTGAGGGGGATTTCTCTTTCATTTCAACATAATAAAAAATTATAACCTAAGATAACAGAGTGGTAAATTTGGAAAATAAAAATCTAGATCCATTCTCACTCTCTGTTCAACCCATGCACACAAATGGTGTAATTTTTTTACCTTAATTTATTGGATTAATTAGTTGCTTTCATTTTTAAAAAAGATCCATTCTGATGATGGCAAGATGACAACAACAAGTTTAAATCTTCAAAGCCCAAGTGTATGACAATGGAAGGCACTTTGGTGTAAACTTTGCAAACTTCTGCAAATGAGAACAGAAGCAAAAGAAGGAAGAAATGGAAAATGGGAAAAAAAAAAAGACACAAAAAGAAAAGAACCTAAAACCTCCTAATGAGACTTCTTTCACACTAGTTGATCCAATGCACCAGCTAGCTAGCACTCCACTTTTTGATTTAAACTTTCCCATTTACTTCATTGCAAGAGAGCACAAGAAGTAGGACGAGAGGGACAAATCTAAAATCAAAAGGGACCATAGTCTTGGTGACATTTCCTACACTAATTGGTCCATTTGACCAACAAACCCCAAGTTCAAAGAAGAAGGAAGAAAGAGTGTAAAAGTTGTGACGTTGTGGTGTCTTTCAAGTTTGACCCAAACGAGATGAAAACAAGGGTGTGTCACACATTGTGGCCTTGCCATTTACATGAAAAAGTATCTTAAGGCACAAGAAGAATTATGAAAACTCAAATATTTCACCATGCAAAAATACGATCTTCAAAAAATCCTCTAGAAGAAACCAACATCCTTCAAGATATTATAACTCTATAACTAATCTCAAGTTTCAACACAAGCCAAAATATCATCTTTCAAAAATCCTCCTGTACAAATAGACCTATTACGTAGGGGCCAAAATCGCTTAAGCTACTATACTCTATAATGAATCTAAACACAATAAAGTTACCTTGGTAGGCAAGGCCAACAAAGTTCACTTAATTTTGCTCATCACAGCAGAAATACTAAGTCATCACTAAGACCCTTGTCAAAATTTCAAAGAAAAACTTGCTATTTTGTGGTACTACTTCTTTTATGTAATTCCAAAGTACACATGGTGCCTTGGTGGTGGCTTTAGAAAATTTCTGGAGCCTCATTTAATCGGATACCGGCATAATGGGGTTGTTATTGGTGAGTTTGGTGGTGGATCGTATTCTAGGCTAGTGCTTGTCCTTAACTAAGATGGTTACTACAAAGTGACCAGCCCAAAAAGGGTCAAAACCTTGTATGATACAGGATTTAGGGGTTTCCACCACTGAATTCATTTTTTGTGGCAAAATTTCACCATTTTGTGAAAAATATACTTATGGATGATCACCACTTGAGCAACATCACAATTTTTTATTTAAAATCCCACTGGTTTCCACACCATTGATCACATAACAGGTTCCAATTTGTTATTGGCTGCCAATTATGATGCAATGTGATCTTCTTACAAGTTTTACATGGGCTCCAAAATCCCTAAAAAGTTCAATTTCACATTAGATTGCCTATGGCCATGAATTTACTACTTGCCTACTATTATAATGTAATAATTCAGTGATAACTTAGTCCACATCCAAAATGAATTATTACCGTAAAAGATGAAGCACATTGTAGAAAAAAATTGGTCCAACATGCCTTTATTTCTTTGGTGCTTTTTCTGGAAAGAAAAATCACCTAACTTTTGACCCCAAAAGAAAAGCATGTCCACCTTCTCCCCAACACCCTCCCAAAACTAGGAAAAAAAAAAGAGAAAAGAAGAAGAAAAAAGAAAACACACAAACAACCCAACAAGTGTTGCATAACGTAGACTTCATAGTTACCCACCTATGCAAATCTTTTTCTTCTTTCCCTTTGGTGGGGGAAAGAAGCTTTAGGTATTTTAATTTTGGGGGGAAAAGAAAAGAAAATCTTTTACTCACTTTTTTTCTTTTCTTTTCAATTTTTTTTTCTCTTCCTTTTATGGCAGGCTTTTGCAAATCAGGCAAAGTTGTGTAATGTCAGCTTTGGCCATCATGTTTTCATTTCAACAAAAGATTTTGGGGGCTCTCTAGTCTCTACCCCCAACTCTTTTAAACCTTTCACTCTGCCGTGCCTTAATAAAAGGTATTCAAGCTAAATTTGCAATCCATGCTTTGTGCATGCATTTTTGGAAAACCTTATGTATCAAGAAGGTAGACCTAACACACCTTCTCTCACCAGCAATATATCCCCAGATCATTCTTTACCACCATGACCATCCCTACTACACATATCATGTCCTCCCAAAGAAAATTCGACCAAAGAAAAATGTATTTTGTTCCATTCCCTTTGATATTCCTAAATTGCCCCTGGAAAATAACTTTTTAAAAATTAATTCCAAATTCCAAAAATTTCAAAAGTCATAACAATAAACTCTCTCTAAACTAATATCCTTGGGACCGGCCAGAAGATATTAGTTTATGGAGGATATTAATTTACACAAATTATATGGGGGGTAACAAAAATCCTTGGGACCGGTCAGAAGATATTAGTTTAGAGAGAGTTTACTGTATCTTTATTGGAAAGATGTTGTACTCCTTTTTTAAATAAAAAAATAATGGTTAGTTGATGATAACTTCATGGTTTTCCAAGCATCATAATTGGTCCATGAGCAAAATTCAACATGAGTATATATCATTCTATGAACATAGTGAGCTTTCACCATTCATACCCCCAATTACCAAAGAGATACTGTAATTACAGTGGCAAGTTCATCATTCCAATATGGAATAATTATTTTGAAGACTCCATGTCAAACAAAGAATGTTTCCGAATATTCTAAAATATTCTATTATTTTCCTTCACAAAATGCTTTTTGAAAAAAAAAAATTATCTGAAATTTCAACATTTCTGAAAATAAAGTAATAGTGTAATTAATTAGTGTCAGAGCTGCCAAGGTACCACGGTGTGAATGAATTATTTTTTTCTGCTCCCCCCAATTTTGTGATCTCAAAAATTTGGGGAAAAAATCCTTTTTAAAAAATGAGTCAGATTTAGACTAGAAAAAGTAAAAATTTCTAAGTTTTTTGGTCAAAAGAAACGACAAAATTTCTCCAAAACAAAGCATTGACTAGGGTATGTCAATATGGCAAACTTGTCCAAACCGGAATGTTTGCCCAAAACAATGAATAAAGCATATAAACAAAAGAGATTGGTACCAAAGAGGGATGTGAAAGAAGGGAAGGGGGGTGGGTTGATATTGAAGGAGAGGAACAAAAGGGGGAAGGAAAGTGGGTGAACTTGACCCAGGTCCCAAGGGGTTGGGTGGGGCGCGAGGGTGGGAGGTGGCAAAGGAAAAAGGGGGAGAAAAAAAAAGAAACCCCAAGTCCAATGCGACGGGCGTCACGTTTGACTCAGGTCCCAAGTCGTTCAATGCAAGATTTGGGACCTGGGTCAAGTTCCTTGTTTTTTCACCCAAGGTGGTCAGCAGTAACACCCGAACGAACGAAAGATGGACGAACGAACGATGGTTGTAGCTCGACGATCTCTCGCTCGCTCCAGAGATTGCCCCATGGCCCGCCCGCCCGCCCGCGCGCTGGAGAGTCGCTCGCTCGTCGAGAGATCGATCGATTGTCGCGCGATGGGTCGCTCACTCGTCGTCGGAAAAATGGTCGTCGCCGTCGCGTGGAATCACACGGAATCATGACTATAAAATCATGTCTCTCTACCTGTTCTTGCACAAGAGAGCGTGACCTTTGGAGCCCTGAGCCAGCAGCAGCAGCTGTTTGTGCAAGAAGACCGCGTGCAGCTCGCTGATCATCTCAACACAGCTTCGATTGCACTAGAGCTCGCATTATTCATCCTAGAGTAATCTAGACATCTGATCTTCTCTCAGCAGTAGCTGTTGCAATTACCAGCTTTGTGTGATCAATCGTAAGTACTAGTGTCGTCGAGTTCTGCAGCAAATTCAAGGAGTCTTCAGGATCGAAAACTTTGCAGTCTGATCTCAGAGATCATCATCGAGCATTAAGTCTGCTAATCCCATTCTTGGAGTAATTTGATCAAGTGGGTGTCGATCAGACATTCGAGTAGGCGCTGATTTCGTTTTTTTCTTTCGAGGAATTCGAGGATTCTATTATCATGGCGCTTACAGCAGCTGCAGCAGTTGCGAAGCAGGCTTTGTGTACACGCGGATTGTCGTCTTCGAGCACAAGTGACAATGTGCAGCTGGTGGGTAGTGGAATTGGTAGCAGCAGCAAACTGGTCGTGTCCAGCAGGACTCGGAGACCGGTGGCTCTTGTGGTGAGAGCTGTGCATGCCGCTGATCCCGCCAGGATGCCGCCGCAGTCGACTACGACTGGCGCAGCTGGGACACGAGTGCAAGCAGTGAAGCAACTGGAAGCTGCGGAAGCTGCACCTGCTTCCGCAGCAACTGAGAATCAGACTAGCCATTCAGAGCCATGGTCGCCAAGCAGTTGGCGCTCGAAAACAGCCCTGCAGCAACCCACCTATCCTAGCGCCGAGGATCTGCAAGAAGTCGAGAAGACACTGGAGAATTTCCCGCCTCTTGTTTTCGCTGGAGAGGCACGCAGCTTGGAGGAGAGGCTGCATGATGCTGCTCTTGGCAAGGCATTCTTATTGCAGGGAGGCGACTGTGCAGAGAGTTTCAAGGAGTTCGATCCCAACAACATCAGGGACAGCTTCCGTGTTCTTCTTCAGATGGGCGTCGTCCTCATGTTCGGTGGTCAGATGCCCGTTGTGAAGGTACGCAGTTGCTGATCCCCCTTCCCCCAGTGCCCAGTGCATTTCCACATCAAGAGACGATCCTTTTCCGACGCTTGCAATCGAGACTGTGCCAAGCTCTTCTTCTTCCGCAGAAAAGCTGCAATTGGTCGGTCGAGTCCTCACTTTTGTTTTTTCCTCCTTTTTTTGTTTTTGGTCATTGCAGGTGGGTCGCATGGCGGGGCAATTCGCCAAGCCCAGGTCCGCGGATTTCGAGGATGTAAACGGCATACGCTTGCCAAGCTACAGAGGTGATAACATCAACGGCGATGCACCAACTCTGGACGCTCGCGTTCCGGACCCCAACCGAATGGTGCGTGCATACACCCAAGCAGCCGCCACCTTGAACCTTCTGCGCGCTTTTGCCACAGGAGGCTACGCTGCAATGCAGCGAGTCACTCAATGGAACCTCGACTTCGTCTCCAAGAGCGAGCAAGGCAACAGGTGAGCTCAATTCTGTTCGTTCCCACGCCCTTAAACAGAAACAGAAGAATACCCTGTGGACCTGCCATTCACCTACTTAAAAACCTGGCCTAATTTGAAATTGTGCAAGAAGGTTATGCTTGGTAATGTGTGTGTCTCGTTATCTCCGCCTAAGGTTATGCTTGGTATTGTGTTTGTCTCGTTATGTCCGCCTAAAGTAATGCTTGGTAAGGTGTGTGTCTCGTTATCTCCGCCTCAGGCTATGCTTGGTAAGGTGTGTGCCTCGTTATCTCCGCCCAAGGTTATGCTTGGTAAGGTGTGCCTCATTTACCTACGACGAAAGTTCTGCTTGGTAATGAGTTCCTCCAAATACAAAGGAAAATTTAAGTCAGGTTTTGGATCATGTCGAGCTTTTACACTTCGTCAAGTTCAAAGTTGTTACATGATCTTTCGTGCTTGATAGATCTTGCAGAACTGGAGCGTTGAATTATTTTTGTTTTTTTGTCAGGTATCGGGATCTGGCGAACCATGTGGATGAAGCTCTGGGGTTTATGTCCGCGTCTGGATTGACTCCCGACCATTCCGTGATGAGGACAACGGAGTTCTACACCTCGCATGAGTGTCTCTTGCTTCCTTACGAACAATCGCTCACTCGCAAGGATTCCACCACTGGCTTGTGGTACGACTGCTCTGCACACATGTTGTGGATCGGCGAGCGCACTCGACAGCTCGACGGTGCTCACATCGAGTTCCTCCGCGGAGTTGCAAATCCCTTGGGTGTCAAGGTGTGCCCAATCTTCTTCCAAGTTGTTGTTGTTGTTGTTGTTGTTGTTATTCTTCCATGCCCACCACACATTGGTCTCCTGCAGACAGATGATGTGATGTTATGCCCATCAGGTTTGTTTGGAAGAAGCTCTGGACTATAATCAGCTATGGCGGGCGTGATGAAGTCATTCCTCTTGTTGTGGTTGTTGTAAACAAGATTCTCGAGTCTCAGCGGAATTCTTCTTTTTTTTTCCATCTTTTTTTTCCTTCAGGTGAGCGACAAAATGGATCCCGCAGACTTGGTGAAGCTGTGCGAGATTCTGAACCCGGAAAACAAGCCCGGCAGATTGACAGTGATTGTTCGCATGGGAGCAGAAAAGCTTCGTCAGAAGCTACCCTTTCTGATCCGAGCTGTGCGGCAAGCAGGTTGCATTGTGACTTGGGTCAGCGACCCAATGCATGGCAATACCATCAAGGCACCTTCCGGAATCAAGACTCGCCCTTTCAACGCCATTCTTGTACGCACTCTTCGATCACACCATTCTGTGCACAGTAGCCTGCTTGCTTGCTTGCTTGCTTTCTTTCTTTTCCAAAGCTGGTCAGAGAGAGCTTCCTTTGTCTTCTTCTGCCAAGAAGTTTCTCATGAAAAGAATTGCTTGCTTCACGGTGGGTGCATGCACAGGAGGAAGTGAAGGCGTTTTTCGATGTGCACGACCAAGAGGGCAGTCACGCAGGCGGTGTGCACTTGGAGATGACGGGTCAGAACGTGACCGAGTGCGTGGGAGGATCACGAGAGGTGACGTTTGACGATCTGAGCACACGCTACCACACCCATTGCGACCCGCGCCTGAATGCCTCACAATCTCTGGAGCTCTCCTTCATCATCGCCGAGCGACTGCGCAAAAGACGATCAGCAAGCGCATTGCAGAACCTCCTCCTGTCATCAGCAACACCAACAACTTCTTCTCCTCTACTTCCTAATTCCACTGCTCCTGGAAGTAATACTCTCGCATTATAACAAACACCCACCATACAACAAAACCTCCAAGAAGAAGACATCATGCCTCAAGTCTTGCTGCAACAACAAACACCATGATTGATAAGTACTACAACAACAACGAAGAATGTCATACATGTATCTGACACAATCTCTCCTGTTACTTGCACATAGTGGACAAGATTCAGTTGTGAGATCTATCGTGGAGCTGCAAATCAGCCTAAACACCTGTGATCATCATAGATCATCATACAAAAACATCAAATTATTATTGCAACAGCAACAAAAAGCATTGATCATCACAGCAATTACTGAAGCTTGCTGCTGCTAGCTAGATGAAAACACAAGATCATCAAATACTCTTGAGTGTGTTGGAGAAGTTCTATGTAGATAAATTGAATGCTTGCTGCTGTACCACAAACGCTGAACTTCATCATAGACAGAGACAGAGAACAGAGAAATTTAGTTTCTCTAGAATTGCAGTTGCTGAAGTAACTGTATCTTTGCCTTGAATGATGATGCCAGGGAGAATCTAGAAGAGTTTTAGAGCACTGAAGATCAAAGAGACTTCCTTGATTCTTCCAATATAAATCAGATCTCTCTCAGATCTCTCTCAAGAAACACAGAGGTGCATGCAGCAAGGCTCAATCGTGACGTGTCTGTCAATGTGATCATGAATGATTCTACTATCAAGATGAGCTTGAATAAAATACCGCGAATCTTGGCTCTGCCTGAATGAATGATGATGATGATGATGTCCATTGTAAGCAGCAGCATTGTTTTCTTTGGCAGCAGTTTTTTCTTGTTTCATGAAGATGCTTTGCTTCAACAATGGTGCAACATTGAAGCTTTCACACTTCAGAAAAGTATGAAGTCATCTTCTTCATCGTTGTCTCCTCCTTCCTATTCTTCTTTCTGAGTTGGAAAGGAGTTAATGAGGTTCAATCTTCACAGAGATCTTTGCAAGTGTTACAAACAAGTTGGAGCTCTCTCCTGCCATCCACCAAACTAACTCTTCCTGATTTCTTTTGCCTCTTCTGTTTTCATTACCACATTCCCAGAGAGTGATCCAGACAACACTCTTCTTCTCCACTGCTGCTGGAATTGAGTTGTGAAGTTTTGTCTTCTTCTCCACCCCTGTCACGGCTGGAATTGAATTGTGCAGATTATCTTCTTCTCTGCTTCTGCTGGAACTGAATTGTGCAGACTATATTCTTCTCCACCACTGCTGGTATGGAATTCTTCAGTTTGTCTTCTTCTCTGCTTCTGCTGGAACTGAATTGTGCAGATTATCTTCTTCACCGCCACTGCTGGTATGGAATTCTTCAGTTTGTCTACTTCTCTGCTTCTGCTGGAACTGAATTGTGCAGATTATCTTCTTCTCCGCCACTGCTGGTATGGAATTCTTTAGTTTGTCTTCTTCTCTGCTTCTGCTGGAACTGAATTGTGCAGATTATCTTCTTCTCCACCACTGCTGGTATGGAATTCTTCGGTTTGTCTTCTCCTGTGCTTCTGCTGGAACTGAATTGTACAGATTATCTTCTCCTCTGCTGCTGCTGGAATTGAATTCTTCAGTTTTCTTCTTCTCCACTTCTGCTGGAACTGAATATTGCACATTATCTTCTTCACTGTCGCTGCTGGAATTGAATTGTGCAGATTGTCTCCTTCTCCACAGCTGTTGGAACAGAATCGTGCAATCTGTGGCTGCATCTGAACTTCTTTCTCTGTCATCAAAGAAAGCTTGAAGAAGCTTTGGTTGATCTTGTTCAGGTTCTCAGTGTGATTCATCATGCTGATTTTTCTGTCTTTGATTCTCCTCTAAACCTGTACACAAGTACTTGGAAAACTATGCTTGTGGTTCAGGCTGTGATTTGAAGTCCAGGTCTTTCCACTTTGGAGCAGGGTGTACATCTGGAGAAAAGGAGAAATGCTGGAGAGTCTTGAGGGAAAGCAAGGAAGGCAAGCCTCCATTCAAGCCTCCTCGTTCCCTGCATATGCTGGTCTCTATATGATGCAACAGAGGACCTTAGTGTGGTTTGCAAGCACACTGCAAGAACAACTCTGCTACCAAACTGCTCTATCTGTCTGGACACGTGAACAAGCAGAGCAGCACAGTGAAAAAGGAGATGAGAAAATCCTTTGAGAAAAAGAGCTCATCCAGCAGCAACATTGTGGTACAGTGACCTCATTTGAGCCAATCCATAAGAACATCTGTTGGCCATCATTCCTGGAGGATCCTTGGTGCTATGCCTTCTGTGATGCTGTTCTTATGGATTTTGATGCCTTGAGAGCTGTTCCAGTCATGTAAGTTTTATTTTACTTGCAATCTCAACACTTTCTCTTCCCCGAGGGAAAAGAGAGCCACCTCAAGTTTTTTGATGTACAGGTCCAAGGAGCCAAGGTTTGATATTTTATTTCAGCTCTGAGGTTTGATGTTTTGTTTCAGGTCTTGGAACTGTGGCTGTCATAGTGATGGACAAGGCAACAGATGTTAGGGACACCATTTGCAAGTATTTCCTACTTTCAATAGTTGTAGACAGTGCATATTACCCAATGCCAAGAGGGAGCTCCTTGGCTACATCACATGGTGGAGAGGATCAAATTCAGAGATGCACATCTTGCAGAGATTGGCATGTTGCAAGACTTAGTTCTGCATCTACCTTGTGACTAGTAGTGGAACCTATGACATGGATGCAACAAGTCAAGGCTCTGTGAAGTTAGTGGCTTGAAATTGCTATAAAAACTGTGTCATCCAAGGGGCAGTATTGTGTCAGGTTTAGCAAATGCTCACGATCAAGTTTTGATGCCTCCTGGGTCTCTTGTAAACAGGAGGTTATCAAGCAGATGGAGGGACACAACATGTCTGCATAGATAGATGCGGCATGCCTGTGCAGGGTTTGGTATCACATATATTCCACTGCCCAAGCTTGAGTCCTAACTTTTGGGGCAAGCAAAGCATGAGCATCAGGTAGCAAAAGTGGCATCTGTGTGAGACTCTAGAGATATGCATCAATGCCAGGTGTTAGTTGGTTTCATCTTTTTGCCATCTCCGAACAGATTGGAGATTTTAGGAACAATGTACTTCCTCTGCACAACTAGAGTGATATAGAACTTGAAAAGAAGCAATGACATGTTTCACATGTGCAGAAAGGATGTCTATGCTAGGGCTTCTACCTTCGGCATATATGGCAAGTTCTGCATTACACAATGCTGAACTGTGCAAACACAGAAAGTCTGGCAGAAGTTCACAAAGGGAATCACCCCCCAAAAATTCGCTGCTCCTGTGAGTAACAACAAAACTGGTGCTTTATTTCTAGTTACTGGTATTGGGGACCAAGAGTGCACTAAGTAACAATTGCTTGTTTCATAAATCACCACTGAAACTGGGTTTGTTGTCTACATAACAAACACCGCATGCCATCTAAAAAGTCAGAAACAGACAATCAAGATTTTGGAAACAATCTGTGATATCATATATGTGGTTTCTCAACTCCCCAGTTAGCAAACCCTAAATGTCTCCAAAAGAACGAGGTGGCTCATCAATTGCACAAGCATTATCGACACTAGTAACAGTAAACTACACCAGCAAGCACTTTAAACAGTGCAGATGATCAAAAATAGATGGGGCATTGTGAATTCGAGATTAATACTTTTCAGCTGCAACAGAGAGGCCAATGGAGGGAGGTGAAGAAGTCACCAAATCTCGAGATATAATTAGTTGCAAGCCCTCTTTCCCTTGTGGATGCAGCAGAGTATCTCCCTTCCTCACACATTGAAGCGGAAGAGCATAACATCTCCCTCTTTCACAATGTAATCCTTGCCTTCTGATCTCATCTGCAAACAGTACCCAAAATTCTATCACAAGGTGTGTTTTCTTTTTTTTTTTTTTTTTTTTTTTTTTTTTGTTCCCACTTAGTACTCTCCAGCCAACTGGAAGACAACCTTTGAAACTAGCTTTGTGATCACCACAAGGGTGAGATACACACAGGAGTTGGAGATCTGGGCTACCATATGGTGCAAGGTATGATTCCACTCCACCTAGATGGACCCTCCATGGAGAGATGAGGCTAATTGTTTTAAGTCAAAATAAGCTTATGTAACTTCTAGACAGGAAGGTGAGAAAGGGAGAGTAATAGATATAGCAAGTGGGTGCTCATAAGTAGTCTCACCAAGCCCTTATCTTTAGCAGCAGTATATGAGCCAGCTTTGACATAATCCGCATATGCAATCTGTTGCAACAAAAGAACTCAGTCCACAATGGCTCACAGTCTTTCCATGTCTGATGGCACAAGACATTTTGCACGTCCCTATGCCAGGAAGAGATGCAAAATGCTCCAGTCAGACTTGTACAGTCACCTTTAATAACCCTGACACCTTCTAATTCATCTCAGTGTTTAGAGTTTGAGCATGGAAGCAAGAGGAGACACCTTCCAACAAAGGAAAGCCCTAAATCCTAAACCTAAACTGAGAACCCAGGATTCAGGTAAGAACTAAGAACTTACAGTTTCTGCCCGGATAAAGCCCTTCTCAAAGTCTGTGTGAATCATCCCAGCAGCCTGTGGTGCTGTCATTCCAGACAAAATTGTCCATGCTCGGGTTTCCTGTTGGTAGTTAATATTTACATACACAGATGTAAGAACCATTATGTAGCATATGAGGATGCTTGTTGTGTCTACTACATTGAGGTCATGAACAAGGAGTACCTTCTCTCCAGATGTGAAATAGGTCCGCAATCCAAGTAAATTGTAAGTGGACCGCACAAGCGAGCCTAGGCCTCCTTCACTGACACCCAGTGATTTCAAATACTCTTCTCTCTCTGCAGCATCTAGCTCTGTCAACTCTGCTTCCACCTGGAAAAAAAAATTCCGCTTTTCTTTAATTTCCCCCCAGCATGTTACACTCTCATACATGATTCACAAACTTGTTGAGGACATTTCACCACCTGCATGTTCTAAAGAAAATCTTTACTCATATGTATGTAAATTTTGAGCACTTTCTAATCTGCACCTTAGACCAATTGTCAAGGTCCTTGTACAAACTGATGCCCATTTGCATACAATTGAGAAGATCATGCTAATCCTCTACATTTGCTGACAACAGGTACTATGAGGAAAGCAATGTACAGGAAAAGATGCTACCTGGGCCGACACAACAACGGCTTCTGTTTCAAGGATGGCAGCACGTTGGACCACTTTCTGAACATAAGGATTGGCAGAAGAATCTGCAAGGTCTGACTCTGCAACATTGGCTGCAAAGATGACAGGCTTCATGGTGAGCAAGCATAGCTGCTGCACTAGCTTACTCTCCTCTTCTGACAATGGTACAAGCCTTGCTGGCTTCCCAGCAAGCAATGCCTCATTTATCCTCTCCAGAGCTACCATTTCCATTTCCTCCTGTATTGTGTTCAGAGAAAAAACAGAATTAATTTCTTCCAGACATAAAAGAAACACATTGCAACATGTGGGCTGCTGAGAGGCAATGACTTGATCAGCAGTTGATAACAGACCTTAGCTTTGATTTGAGGATCCTTTGATTTCCCTTTTTTGATTCTCTCCACTCTCTTCTCAATCTGCACATTCTCAGCAGATACACCCACCCAGCAGCTGCTAATCACTTTCAAGGCCAAAAGCCTAAAAGTTTCAAACATAGAAGAAATACACAAGTGTGAAATCTTTAGAAAGAGAATTGCCAAAAAGGAAAAGCACTGGAAAAACAAAGGATGTGCTCTTCATGGGTAAATGGAACTCACAGTTAGTTCACACTAACAACAAACAGCTGGTGAACATTCCTCAAAATGTGTGACCAAATGGAAACTACTACCTACATCAGAGTTCCTTAGTCTTCTCCCTTGACAATAGAGCAGAGTTCCAACAAAATCCCTCTTTGACACTCTCAACATCTCTCAACAGGTATCTGCAAAAATTCACAATGTGAGATGGATATAAAAGTCACCTGAGAAAGATCTGCAAATGCAAGCTCCAGGTTGATGATATCAATGTCATCTTCTGGGTCCACCTTTCCATTCACATGCACAATATCGTTGTCCTCAAAGCACCGCACTACCTGCCTACCCCACATGGCACTATCCCCTTAGCCACCAAAAAGGCCTTGGCTCAAAAACACCCAAACATCATAGCTGCAAATGAAAAGTCACTCCTGAGTTTATGTGTCCTCATCATGTGTTCTACATTTGTTTCTGGAAGGATCTAAGCTTTTGGTGTGTATATATCAGTGTTGGGTGTTATCTGATTTCTTATAACAACCTCTGGTTTTGGTTTTTTGAAAAATTTGGAAATCCAAGAACCTCCAGTTCCAGTATTTTGAAATTTTTCAGAATCAGAGAACCTCTGGTTCCAGTTTTTCAGAATCAAAGAACCTCTGGTTTCAGTTTTATGACAATTTTCATAATCAAAGATCCTCCAGTTCAGTGTTTTGAAAAAGAATCAAACAACTGGTGCTTTACATGAAATAACCGGCAAAGAACCAGCAGTTTTATAGAAGGTTATTGACCAGTTCATAGACTTTTCAAGACCTGCGGTCATATATCACAATCATTTCTCATATTTTTGAGACCCATGGTTATATATTGGAACCAATTATTGCAAAAGACAAAACCTTAAAAGACAGGACCTTAAAATCTTTCTCACCTGCACAATGCAGTCCACTTCCCTAATGTGGGACAAAAACTTGTTGCCAAGTCCCTGCACACGTGTGCCATGATAAAATTCCCAACCTAGTCATCAATGTCAAATAACTGAAAAGAATTTCCACATGTAAAAAAACCACAAACATATCTATGATATTGCAGAGGAAATCTCCACAACAACAATTTGACGGCAACAAACACATCAATGAGAACACATTCAACAATGAGTGCGGTCGTAATGTTGTCAGAGTCGCTCACAAAGTGTCAGACCATCACCTTCTTCCTCATGAATAGCATAGCAGTGACAAGCTGCCATGACTACTCACTGACTTCATCAACTCACCAATGGTAGGTATAGGTCCAGAAATAGTACAAGACACCCCTTACAAAATAATCCACTGACTTTATCAGCTTGCTGACAGTGGGTATAAGTCCAGAAACAGTAGGAGACGCCCCATACAAAATACTCCACTGACTTCATCAGCTCAACAACAGTGGGTATAATAAGTACATGCAGAAACAGTAGGAGATGGCTGCTACAAAATACTCCACTCACCCACACAAGCAAACATAGATCTAAGACCCAGGAGGTGAAATTGGTGCACAGTACAATTATAGTTATACTTTTGCCTTAATACATCTGGGTTGTACACTCGAGTTGAAGAGGAAAATCCAGTGATGCACATGTGTAGAGCATGCAAAAGGTTAACTAAACTGACACCAAACAGAATTCAACAGAGCAGATAGAGACATACAAAGTCAATACCTTTGTCTGCTATGCAAATTCAGACCTTGACACAGCACACAGATCATTAGATCTGCAGCTCTGAATTTTTCCATTGACACTGCACAACGCCATATCCTTGACAATTGCAAAATGGGTCTCTCACTTGGTGAAACAGCATTTGTTTTAGCATTGCATAAAAGAGGCAGATTACCATCATGAAGAAGAAGAAGAAGATGAAGAAGATGTCCCCATTGAAATCAATTTGGAGAAGAAAGAAACAGAGATGCAGAAAAGAGGAAACAAAAGGAATGTCCATTTGTGTTGACAAATTTTGCAGAAGGGAAAAGCAAGAGAGCAAAAAGAAGACCTCGCCCTGGCTGGCCCCTTTGACAAGGCCGGCAATGTCAACAAACTCAACACTGGTGGGAACCACACGCTGTGAGTGACTGAGTTGAGAAAGCACATCCAAGCGTGGATCAGGCACTGCCACCACTCCCACATTTGGTTCTATGGTACAGAATGGATAATTTGCTGCTTGTGCTTTCGCATTCTCCACCTGCACGAATCTTCATCTCCCAACACTCAATTCCCAGTCTTCATTTCCCATTCTATTTCTGAAAGCTTTTTCCATTGATGTTTCTTCCTCTAATGTTAATGGGCAGCAATTCACTGGCAGGTAATTAGTAGAGCTCGAAAACAACATGATTGCAACAAAAAATGCATTCAAGAAATTATTCATTATCAGACAGAAAAATTTTCTAGTGTAATCTGCCATGATGAAACTCTCACACAAAACAACATGATTGCTGATGAAGACTTCATTCAAGAGATTCATGAGATAGGAAGGCTCTCCAGATAGATACAGAAGAGAGATTCAGAACTAGGTTATGATGATGATGATCTCTCTTGTCTGCAACAGAGGAAATCAAAGAAGGCTTGATAGACTGGCTGGATTTCTATCTCAACAACAACAACAACAACAACCCCAGGCGAAAAACTACAATTGCCTGTTTGATTTAGGGTTGGAGATTCCAGAGGAAAACAGCCACACTGTTGGCACCCATCCTTGGAGCTTGCAAAGCACCCAACCTCAAGCATGATGAAAGCCTCAGAATCTGAAAGAGGATCTGGGCACGAGGAACAAAAACCCTCAGACTCTGAAAGAGAAGCTTGGCATGAGGAACACAATGAAGCTCAATGAGAGGAGAAGAAGAGAAGAGGATCACAAGTGTGTTGTTACCAAGGCATTGAAGAGAGTGGATTTGCCGACGTTAGGAAGACCCACAATGCCACTTCGCAAGCTCATGCTCGTCACTCTGGTTGCACTGAAGGTTCTGGACTGCAAACCCCATCCTCCTCCTCCTCCTCCTCTTCCTATCCCTCCTACGAGTGCGCTAAAGCTCGCAGCAACACCAGGCTTTGCAAAGGAAGTAGGGATGAAGGTGGTGGAGAACAGCTTGAGTTTCTGCTGCGTGACTGCTGCCATGGGTGCCATTCTCGACGGCAACAGCGCCTGCAGGTGCAAAGCCGTCGCCATTATACTTCTTCTGCTTCTCCGCCGCCAGCAGGCTCTTCTTGTGGGGTTTTGTGTGTGATCCAGGCGGAAAAGATGGGAGTTTTATCCATCACGAGGGTCATCGTGTTCGTCGAGAATGCGGATGAGAATATCTTTCTTTCGCTATTTTCTGGCAGTTGTTGTTTGTTGTGCCATTTTGCTGCACACGACGATGATAACACGACAGAAGAAGAAGAAGAAGAGGAGGAGGATACGACGTTTGTTGTCGCCGGAGTAAGTATACCTACTTTTTCAAGCTCTTGAGAAGAAGAAGAAGAAGAAGACTCCATTGCTGGGAGAAGATTGTTTTGTCTTTCTTCAATGGAGAGTTTTCAAGAGAAAGGGAGCCAAGAGCTACTGAAGAAAAGAAAGGAGAACACCACCATTGCTACTCTTGTGATGGAGCAATGGCTCTCTATGTTGAAGAAGATGATGATGATGAAGAAGGCTCCATTGCTCGGAGAAGATTGTCTTTCTTCAATGGAGGGTTTTCAAGAGAAAGGGAGTCAAAAGCTCCTCAAGAAAAGACAGGAGAACACCACCATCACTGCTCTTGTGGTGGAGCAATGGCTCTCTATGTTGAAGAAGAAGAGGAAGAAGAAGACTCCATTGTTGCATCAAAATTCCTCTGATGCCAATTCTGGTACCACAAAAACAACACTCTTGTATCCAATTTCTCTCTCCCTTTGCCAGATTCACAGCTCTGCTGGTTCTGCATACCTATTGATCTCACATGAGACTTTCTCATAGCTACTCAGCCCCTCTTGATTGCAAAGGGTTTTGTGGAGAATTCTTGAGGAGTTATGTGGCAGCAAACAAAATCTGGAATTCGCATTTCTCTCAACAGCAACCATTCTATGTATGTATACTGCCTGCATGTATCTCCCTCGTTGTGGAAATGTGACAGAAAACTCAGGATGTTGCATTTCTGTAGAACTAACTATGCGCTTGTTCTTGAGGTTCGAGCATGTTGTTACATGCTTCTCAACTACCATCAGCTGAAATGTGACAGAAACTCAGGATGCTGGATTTCTTCTGTATCAGTAGGGTGTTCTCTTGAGGGTCGAGCACGTTGTTACCATGCTTATCAGCATCCACTATCAACATCTGAAATGTGACAGAAACTCAGGATGCTGGATTTCTTCTATAGTACTCATTATCATGTTACCTATAATTGTTGTTGTGGAGATTTCTCTGCAACTTCATCAAGCTTCTTCTATAGCATTTGGGTCTTCTCTTGAAGTTTGAGCATGTTGTTTCATGCTTAGATCAACATCTGCTATCAGCAGCTGAAATGTGATTGAAACTCAGAGTGCTGATTTCTCTAGAATTAGGTGTGTTTCTCTTGAGATTTGAGCATGTTTTTACCATGCTAGGATTGACATCCGTTATCAGCAGCTGAATCTGAAGTCAGAGAGATGCAAAGGCAGTAATAAATTGTGGGTCTGCTTGCTGCTATATTTATTCATGCTGAAGGTGACAACACCAACAGATGACCTGACACTTTCATGTGCATGACAGGAGTCACAAGGTTTTGATGATGATGATGATGATGATTATACTTGTCAGTTTCTTGAAGGCATTGTTTCAGAAACTATTCATGTCATGTGCTCATCACATTTCTTTGAATCTCTTGCTTGAAGAATTGGGGATGATGATGCTCATGCAGCAATTCATATACAAAATCTGAAGTAAAATCAATAGCTGTGAAAATCTGAGTTTCTCCAATCCCTTTGTGCTGTGCCTAGAAGTTCACATTGCTCTCAAATGTACAACAGACAGAGGTGTGCCAGGTTCACCTTTGCATGGATATGTATAATAGACAGAGGTGTGCCATGGCTGACCTTTGCATATCCGGCTTTTTCTCTCTCCTGGTTAGGAACATCCGATCGATGCAGGATTCTTGAGCTAAAACAATAGAATTGTGCAACTATCTATGACCATACAATTTAACGTTCTGCAAAAGAAAAAGAACAAATAAGCGATTGGGATGGTTGTGCTATATTGATGGGTAACAGGAGAGTTGTTAGTGTTCAGAAGGAGCATTGTGTTATCTAGATCCATGGGACGGGTTTTCAAATGTCTGATCCTCTCCACAGGTGCACATTGAACCTTTTGTTGGCTCTGCCCTTTAGGGTAGAGACATTGTGATGCACCCAGAAATGGATTAAAGTTTGGTGTCCCTGCATTCTAGGGTCATGTGGAGTCAACTTTAGAAACATTTCCAGCATAACTGAAGGATCCACTTGGGCTTCATCATGCTAACCACCATGTGTTCCAATTTTGCATGTTTCGTCCTTATGGATGTCATTTGAAGGGAACAAGCTGCATGCTTTGTGGATATTTTTTATTTCATCATCAATTTGCAACCGCATCCAATGGAGACTTGAGTGTGCTGGTTTACTATGTCCCTCATGCAAGGTATTGAGTTGTTTTCTTGGAAACAAACTCTGAAACTCTTAAAGAGTTTGAAGTCGATGCCACATACTATCTGAGACCAAGAACAAATTATTAAGCACAGTAGTAGTAGTGATGGGTTTATGACAGATGTTTGATCTAATAGCACTCAAGTTTCTCTTTCAATGTTATCCAATTTGAGAAAGTGGGCTCCCATGGTACTCAGTTTTTGAGATGAGGCCATGCCAAAACCCATGGGTTGAATCATTCATTTTGATTGTGTTAAATCCATTACTCAAGGAAACCCCAGAGGGGAAGGAGACAACAGCCTCATCACATTTTCTTCCTAATGTAAACCAGAGTGGGGTGGGTATTAGAAATTGCACCAAACCCTCACCAGGTATCAAGCCATGTATCAAAGTTGATAACTGTGATCATTAAAAGAAGTCAAATGCCCAATTTTGATATAGAGTCATGGTTATCACAAAATCAAATACCCAGTTATTATATATGATCACGGTTCTCAAGTTGGTTTTTTATTTTTTAAAAAGTCAGATATCTGCCCAAAACTGATGGGTTTGTGCCGGTTCTTTCATGAAACCTGGCGGTTCTTCAAAGACTTGGAATTGGCAGTTATTGAAGATTATGATTTTTTTCAAAATTCCCAGACGGGGTGGCTCTTTGATTCTGAACATTTTCTGAAACTCGTGGTTCTTTGGTTCTGAATTTTTTCATATACCTGGAATGAGTGGTTCTGCGTTTCTGAATTTTTTCAAATACCTGAAACTGGCAGGTATTACAAAAATCAAATACTCTCCTCACACTGGTGTTAACCTGAATTGAACCATACAACAGACAGCATAGGAAACCTCATTATAATTGTATGGATAGGTAGTCATTTTGTGTGGAGGAAGCTACCAAAAGTTCCCTCTAACTTCACATTTCAAAAAAGCTCAAAGAAAATATAAATTACTATCAATAATTGCCCATGACTCTTTTTTTTGTTTGCCATGCCTCCCACTACCATAGTACCTTGGTGGATTCAGCACATGAATGTTGAATAATTAATTTAATTTAAGTTTCCTGGTTCAACCCTTAGATGTTTAATTCTGAAATTTTTGACAATAAGAACTAAATATATTGTAAGGTGCAATCATTTCAAACAGATTGAACTGTCTTAGTGATCAGGTGGACCTTAAGTTGATATTCTCCATTCAGGACAACCAGAGTTTAAACTCTACAACTTGTTCTTCCAAATTTTGACAGAATACAAAATAAATTTATAACAATTTTGGCACATCAAAAAATAATTTAATTTATGCTGAAGCTGCCAAGGTACTAGTGTGATTCCCTCAGGCTCATCTCTTTAAGGTAGGCATGAAAAATTCCACTACAATCTTGGTGCATTTTAGCCCAAAGGTGATGGCTTAGTGGTGTAGCCAACATTGGTCTATTCCTGTTTCTGATAACCGCCCAACACTAGTATAAACTGCCCCCAAAGGACAACAGACCAACTGAAGAGATTCAATAAAGCCAGGATGGCTTCTGTTTCATTTCTTGGTGTTGCCGACCAAGGCAAGGATATTGTGTTTAGATTCATTATAGAGTATAGAAGCTTAAGGGATTTTGGCCCCTAGGTAATAAAAGGTCTATTTTTATATGAGGATTTTTGAAAAATCATATTTTGGCTTCTGTTGAAACTTGAGATTAGTTATAGTATCTTGAAGGATTTTGGTTTCTGTTAGAGGATTTTTTGAAGATTATATTTTTGCATGGTGAAATATTTGAGTTTCCATAATTCTTCTTTTGCCTTAAGATACTTTTTCATGTAAATGGCAAGGCCACAGTGTAATACACCCCTTGTTGCTTGATTGGGATACAATCATTGCGAGTAGATTTGATCTGGTGGATGCCATATATTATTGTCAGGGCTTTTGGGGCTTTTACAGTGATTGATGCATGAAAGAAGAAGTTGCAAGTGCAAACTTTTTCAAATGATGGAACAAAGTGGGAGGGAGAGAGAGAGAGAGAGAGAAAGAAAGAAGAGACATTGTCTTCTTCAAAATTCAAAACTCACTCTGAGTAGCAAGGACAAATCAACACTCTGATGTGTTTCAAAACTGACCACATTGGAGGACTAAATTCTTAGGTTTAGGAATTCAATGACAAAAAGTTTTGGAGGAAAGCAAAAGCAAAGTAAACAAGACAAAGAACAATTCTCAGTATCCCTAGCTTGTGCTGCCACTTCAGTTTGTCTAAGCACAAAGAAGATTCACAAATTGTTTCTCAAAAATGGCCTCCAGTAGACTCAGTAACATTCCCCATACTCGAAGTTGGGTGGTAACTTAGATGAATCTCATTGCACTGTTCAGATTCATCCCCTTTATCAAGGCCAGAGTGAACTGAAATCCATCAGCACAACATCCATTGGAAGCCTGTTTTTATGACTCAGTTGTGGATGAACCCGTACTGAGTTCCCCTCGCATCTCACCTTGGTAACTTATCCTGTAAAGGATAGGTCCCATAAGTAGGTAGGATAATAAGTGACTACTAGAGAAATAGATGCATGTGACTACGAGGTAAGGGAATAGGTTAGGGCTGGTGAGTTGTTACTAGGTAGATAACAAGGCAATCACAAACACGCTGGCCCTGCCAACAAATAAGATGTTGTACATCTACCTACAGTGTCCACACTCTGAACACCAAAACAATCCATTCCAATCTAAACAGTCTAAACACTCTCACCAAAGAAACCGGTTCGCCTGATGTGAAACTGGTTCTAATAAGGTCAAACTTCCACACTTCCACAAGTTCCATCCAATGTGATAGTCCCTGTCCCTGTGGGGGCAGGGCCCAATTAAAACAGAAACTGAGTGGTTTGAGCTAACCACTCTGGTTTAGCTCAAGGAATTGGAACCCAATGGAAAAATGTTTCCAGTCCACCCACCATCTGTACCTCATGGTGAATTAATGGCTGTTGGGTCACTCTAGCCATTAATCTAGAGGTGCCACACACAATAAGCTCCTAACTTGGGGGCTACAAGTAGCATGCAAAGTCCAGAATTTTGGACAATGATTTGGAACCTGATGACGTGGACTATCCAGTGTTGGTCTGGTATAGAGACCTACAATCAGGGTAGCCCAGCTGGTAACCGAACACTTAAGCACTCAGAGTAAAATAGCAGCCAATCAAGTGTTGCTCGTCCTAGTGCTCCAAGAATTTCTGTAAATCTGCTCTGGGCACATCGATACCCACTTAGATCACATCAAATGGTTGAGAAATGACGGAGATATGCCCATTCAAAGTATGGGTCCTTTAAAAGCTGGAAAAGGTATAAAGCAAACACATGGGTGACTGATCAGCAAACACATCACATTGCACGATCAATCTTCAATATGCTAACAAGTGGACAACATGAAGCTTGTTTTCAAACTAGATAGATTCCAACACCATTACCTTTTTCATACAAAACAATTCATCAAGCATGAAGGGCCAAGATTAAAATTTTCAAAACTGAGACCAATCAATAGTCATAGCGAATAAGTTTGTTCCATTAACCTTAATTTTCTAAACTAGAATGGGCGCCACAAACTTAAGGTTTAGTTTCTCTCCTATGCACTGCAACAAGAGTTTGTTGAGTTTGTTCTTGTTCAATGTCGTTGGAGACACTAGTGTCGTTGAGGCGCTCCTTCCCTTGGTGTGCTTTGTGGTTTCTATGTTGGACCAAGGATCTTTCTCAACATATCCCGGAATCATTGCCAAGCTTGCAATTCCTTTCTACATTTCTTTCTACTCATGGGACCTCACTAACCTTTTGTCATGTGTGTGTAGGCTATGAAACAAAGGACAATTGCAGGCTTTGGAGTTTTTTTGTTATCTCTTCTTTCCACATTGTGTTTGAGTTTTTGGGTTGCAAGTTTTCGTTGGTTGTAGGTGCTTTTCTAGTTTGAACTTTTCAGTCTCATCCATTGCAAGTTGGTGTTGTTTAAGCACCCTTTCTCTCTCCTTGGGCATCACTCTTTCTCTCTCCTCTCTATTACAAGATGTCATGGGGGTGCACGTGCCCTCTCCCCTCTTCTGAAGGTTTTTCTCTTTCCCTAGCCATCGCTTTTTCTCTTTCTCCCCTCTACTGAACCTTTCTTTTCTCCTTAGTCATCACTTGTTCTATTTTTCTTCCCTCAGTCAAACCTTTTTTCTCTCTCCCTAACCATCACTCTCTCTCTCTCCTTGGTGTTGAAGTTCTTTTTTTTCTATGCGTTGAAGCTCTATTTTTCTCTTGTGCATTGAAGTTCTTTCTCTTTTTCCCTAGAGTTGAGGCTCTCTTTCTTTTTCCCTAACATTGAAGCTCTCTCTCTTTCTGTTACAACATATTCCGGGGGTGTGCACACTCTTTCCCTTCTGCCGAATATATATATATATATATCTCCCCCTAGCCATCTTTCTTTCTCCTCTCTATTGCAACATCTCCCAAACTTGCGTGTGTTGTTTCCCTTCAACAAAAGTCCTTTCTATCATTCTAGCCATCGCTCTCACTTTCTCCCTAGCGTTGAAGGCTTTTGTCTCCTTTCTATTGCAGAGCATCTCGAAGGTGCATGCACTCTCCCCTCTATCGGATCTCCCCCTCTCTTTGGCCATAGTTTTTTTTTCCTCCTTTTTGTTGCAACGCATCCCAAGGGTGCACACACTTTACTGCAACACATCTAAAGGGTGCAATTCTTTTTATCCCCTTTACCGAATCTCCATTTTTCTCTCTAGCCATCATTTTCTCTCCTTTTTGTTGCAATGCATCTTGGGGGTGCACTCTTTCTCTCCCTTCTATTGAATCTCTCTCCCCCCTTTATTGAAGCTTTCACTCTCTCCCTAGCCATTGTTCTATCTTTTTCCCCCCTCTGCAAAATTTATCTTTCACTCCCTTTTGTTGAATCTCTCTCTCTCTCTCTCTCTCTCTCTCTCTCTCTCTATCTC